>Ga0182008_10000013_pt1 | contig 286492 bp, 227 predicted proteins | sample Sormic07211129_1_FD_120482 | JGI IMG/M metagenome (GOLD analysis project Ga0182008, IMG submission 120482) | Rhizosphere microbial communities from Sorghum bicolor, Mead, Nebraska, USA - 072115-129_1 metaG | ecosystem: Host-associated > Plants > Roots > Rhizosphere | place: USA: Nebraska... | reverse complement strand
GGGCCGGCCGCGCAGGCGCCGCTCAGCCTGCCGGGCGCATTGACGGGCTTGTCCGTGGCCACCACTGCGCCGGACCTCACCACCACCTTCTACGACAACCGCTTCGTCGCCATCCCGGCCGACGTGGTGTACCGCCCGCAGACCGAGGACGGCCACGGCACCCGCCTGCATCCGCGCCCGTCGATCACCGGCACGCTCAGCGCCATCGTGGTCAGCGACGGCGAGCCCTTGCAGTCCGATCGCGACCACCGCATCAAGGTGCAGTTCCCGTGGCAGCGCGGTGGTGCATCGAGCACCGGTTTGGTCCATCCCGGCGGTGACGACAACGCCCCGGCCAACGGTGGAGCGTGGACCTGGGTGCGGGTGATGACCCCGTGGGCCGGCGACAACTGGGGCGGCGTGGTGCTGCCCCGTCGTGGTCAGGAAGTGCTGGTGGCGTTCCTCGAGGGCGACATCGACCGTCCGGTCGTGGTCGGCGCGGTCTACAACGGCCGCGGTCAGACGGACGCGGCCCACAACCAGGTCGCCAGCGGCGGCGCCAATGCCACCGGCAATGCGCCGGCGTGGTTTGATGGCAATGAGCACGCTGCGGTCTACACCGGCTTCAAGAGCCAGGCGCTGGCCGACAGCCAGGGCGGGCAGGGCGGCTACCAGCAGATGCGCCTGGATGACACGCCCGGCCAAGGCCGCGCGCAGCTGTCCACCACCCAGCACGCCACCACGCTGACGTTGGGGCACCTGAAGGGCGGCGAAGACAACGTGCGCGAAACCGAGCGCGGTTTTGGTGCCGAGCTTTCCACGCAGGCGTTCGGTGCGTTGCGCGCCGGGCAGGGACTGCTGCTCAGCACCGAGCCGGGCGAACCCCAGCTGGCCGCCAATCAGGCGCTGACCCAGCTGCAGGAAAGTGCGGAGCTGCTGCAATCGCTCAACGAATCGGCGGTTAACCATCAAGCACAACTCCCCGAGGAACCGACCAAGTTGCAGGCCCACGACGCGCTGGAACAGCTGCAGGAAAGCCTGCGCGCCACCCAGAGCGGCAGCGCGGCGGGCAGCATCAGTGGCGGCGACGGCGATGCCCCCGGTTGGGACAAGCCGGTCTTGATGGGCAGCGGCGTGGCCGGTGTGATGAGCCTGACCCCGGCCGACCAGGTCTGGGTAAGCGGCACGCACACCACGCTGGCCTCAGGCGTGGCGCTGAACTGGCTGAGCCAGGGCTCGATCACGATGGCGGTGGCCGGTGGGCTGGTGCTGTACACCGCCGGTGCCGAGCCCAAGCCGGAGAGCCCGAACCAAGAGCGTGGGATTGCGCTGCATGCCGCGCAGGGCAAGGTCAGTGCACGCGCGCACAAGAACCAGGCGATCCTGGCAGCCAAGACCAACGTGAAGATCACCAGCACCCAAGCCGACGTGCAGTTGTCGGCGCCGAGCAAGCACTTGCTGGCGACGGCGGCCGGTGCTTACATCCGGATCGAGGGCGACAACATCGAGCTGGGCGCGCCGGGGAAGGTGGAGTTCAAGGGCACGCAGCGGGAGTGGACGGGGGCGAAGGCGGTCAAGGCAGCGCCGCCGGCGTTCGGTCAGGCAGACGTGAAGATGTGCGAGCTGGGCGCAAGGCTGGCCGACATGAAGGGCGCTGCCTTGGTTCCGGTGGATTGACCGATGGATAGTTTGATTCATCGGGACTTCTTGGAACAGGCCTACGCTATCGTCAATCCGCTGCAGGTTCCGATGGCCCAGTTCGACGGTATTCCCTCGTCCGCGCTCGTCCCGCATGGGATGGAACGCCATGCGCGCATGATGCCGCGCCTGCTAGATCTGCGTGCGCTTGGCAACGACGAGCGGATGGATCTATTGGAGCGAAGCGATAAGTGGCTCCGCACTTTCGGCGATCCCATGTTCAGCATGCTGATCGAATCAAACAAACAGCCTGCGCAGGTTGTCGCGCATTTGCTGAAAAACATGGTGATGTCGCGCGCCGATGGAAAACGTTTCTGGCTTCGCTTCCATGATCCCCGTGTGTTTCAGCACCTTCCATGGATACTCGACGCGGGCCAACTATGGCATTTGATGGGGCGAAGCCGGTCATGGTGCTTCTACGACGTGTTCCAGCAAAAATGGTCTCGTGTCGAGCTCCCAGAGCTGGACGATAGGACGCTGCCACGCTTTCATTTCTCGCCACGGCAGTGGGAAGCGCTTGACCTGCTTCAGCCACTGAATGATGCGCTGACCGAGCTGCAGGAGCGGCATGAATCCATACCCGAAGGTGCGTTGGCCCGCGTGATGGAAGGTTTGTGTGCGGCATCCGCCAATGGCCTGCACAGTGCAGAGGATCAGTGTGAGTTCGCCCTTCAATGGTTCCATGAAGGTGAATCCATGCTGGGCTTGCCGCTGGTTCGCGAAGCGCTGCTACAGGCGAACGCCGAGGGCGGCAGCTACCTCTCGATCAAACGCGAAATGGAGTACGCCTCGTCATCGCCGACGGTGCGGTAAGCGTGCATGGACATAGGACCGATAGAAAGATGAACACGAGCGCTGAAACGCAACAAGAAGATCTCTGCCCGAACTGCACCAAGGCCGGCCTGCCGATACTGCCGCTGCGTTATGCGATCGCGCGAAGCGACTCAACGGTAGCGGCAAAAGCGCCGTTGCTCAGCGAACCGTTCGGTGACGGGGTAACGGCCATCGCACTGCCCAATCAACTCGCGACCTACGCATTGCGCACGCTTCGTGAGGGCTACCTGTACATCTTCAACGAAGTCCGCGGCGAATGGAAAGCCTATGAGGTTGATCGCCATGGTGTTCTGTTCGAGTTCGACATTCGCAAGAATGCCCCGCCTTCGCAGTCGGAGGATGACGACTATCGCGAAGTTTGCTCCCGCGATGGTACGCCGCCAATGAGCCAGTGCGTGATCATCCCCGACGCGCACAAGGCTGGACGGGTGTGGATGGGATTCAGTACGATCCCGTGGACCCGAGCGACATTGAACAAGAACAAGCTTCAGAAAAATCGCGAAAAACACATGCGCTGTGTCGATGTCGGGGCGTGGGTCGCGAGCGGCGGTACGACCCAGCCGCACATGGCCCCCATGCAGCGCGTGGCTGAATGTGTCGCCGAATATGCCATGGAGATCCCCCCGCCGCCCGCGCCGCAGAAGCGGGAGACCGTGGAGGAGCGGGAGGCGCGCATGGAGCGAAACCGCACCAGTGAGACCTTCGAACTTGAGACGATCGAGGTATACGCGAAAGAATGCCCAGCATTCGACTATTCGCTCTTCGACTTCGAGTTCCGCAAGGCACAGGCGGAGGACATGGTGGCTGCCGCATTGGCGGCGGGCGAGCGCGGCAAGGTGGCTTCCGGGAGTCCCGGGCCGTATGTGCCAGCCATGATTGCCCTGGCGGATCCCGCGGCCATTGGCAGCGAGCTCAACGAACTCGCCAAGGCCAACACCCATGACTGGATGAACGAACCGGCGCGAAAGAAGCGACACGAGTCGGCCACCATGATTGAGGCGATTCGACATGCCGTACAGAATGGCGGAGAAATGAGCGAGTCGGAATGGCGTAGGGCCCAGGTGGGTTTTTTGGGCGCGCTGATGCCTGCCACCCTTGGTGCGGCCCTTGGCGGGCGTCCGGGCCCGGCAGGCGTAGCGGAGGGCATGCGTCGTGCAGGCCGACTCAGCGCCAAGGATCTGGACGAGATCCATGCCAAGTCATGGAAGAAGTACCGGAAGATGTACAACAAAGATGCGGTTGACAACTATTTCAACGTTGAGTTCCCCAGTGCATTGCGTGCATTCGAGGCACGCAATGTGGTGCCGCTGGACAAAGCCTACATCGCTTGGATCGGCAGTCCCATGCTGCGCGACTGGATGAACTTGAATGCCGACGAGAACGATCTGCGCAGTGGCCTGGCCTACTCCCACGCTCTGTATGTGGTGGTATTGGATGCCCTTGGGCGAAAGCAGGTCTGCGACTACCTGGGGGAGTGCTTCAGGCTTGATCCAACCGACGAGAATGCCGTATTTAGTCGGGCGATGGTCTTCAACCAGGAGAAGATGGCGACAGCCTGGAAGGAGGCTGGAATGCAGACGCCCGCAACGGGGTGGGATGGCGTAGTTAATCGCGTCTGGAGCGGATTCAATGCGCTGCTTGGTGCGGTGGCCGAGGACATGAGCAAGGCCGCAAAGTCCTTGTTGAACCTGTATACGTACGAGTACGCGGCTGTTCTGACGCAACGCCTGCATGCGGTCTTTGACACAACCACCGGTGAGCTGATTGCCGGTGCGGTTGAGCGTCGCGCGGTTATCATGCTCGGCGCGGTTGCGAAGGTGAACTCGCCGCGCAGCTCCGTCATTACCGTGCGTAGCCGCATGACCGAGATGCAGGCAATGTACGTTGCAACAGGCGTGGCAGAGTCGACCACTTCGCCTCGTACGGCAATGCACGATAGTGGAAGCAGGGTCCGTGATGCCTTCGAAGTGGGCGGCAAGCGGGTGACCATGCAGGGTGTGCTGATCGTGGATGAGGATGTGTCGATCCGGACCCAAGGCGTTGTGGAGTTGCCGCCGGAGCAGATCCAGCGCCAGATTCAACGAAGCCTGCGGACCGGGGCCATGGTGGAGGGCGGCGCGCATGTTGCTTCGGCATTGTTGTCATTGTGGACCTTGTCTGTTGCGAGTCGTGATTTCGAAAAGACCGACAAAGGTTTCAATGCGGTCACACTGAACTACATAGGTGCCTGCTCGGCGACCATGGGCGCAACCCTTGAGGGAGCTGGCGCGTTGTTGCGGCTGACACGCTTCGGCAGTGCGGCGTTACCCGGCTTTGCATCACGCCTGATGCCTGTGCTTTCTTCGCGTGCCGCGGGGATCAGTTTGCTTGGGCGCCTCGCAGGCGCTGTGGGCGGGGTGATCACCGGTTTGCTGCTCATCTGGGAAGGTATTCAGGACTTCAGTCTCAGTCCCGGTTACGCGGGCATCATGATCTCGTTGGGATTGAGCATCATCTGGGTCAGTTGGGCGGTTGCATCGATGACACTCGGCGGCGTTCCGGGCTTCTTCATCGCGTTGTTGATAGCCTTGGTGGCATTGGTGGTCAGCTTCATGAAGAAGGATGAGATCGAGCGCTGGTTGGACAAGGCAATCGATTTTGGGAACCATGCCAAGGGGAGTTTCGACACCGAGAAGGTGCAGTGGGACGCGATGCAGGCGCTCGGCGGCTCGGAACAAGACTGATGCATAGGAACGCAAGATGATTACCGGGTGGCTCAAGCCGTTTCCCACGCAACGACCTTTGACGCAGGAGGAGGAGCAGGCGCAGCTGGATCCTGACGCACGTCAGGGCCATGTACTGCCAGACGCGAGGTTCAGCCTGATCGGTCTGGATGAGCATTCGGCGGAGTTCGTCGATAGAAGCTTCCGCATGCGCGGTTCATCCATCACGCTGTTTGCATTGGTCTGTTTACTGGTGATTGTCGCCACGTTGCTTTACGTGGCCTTGGGGCTTGCATGGCCGAACTACGCGCAGAAAAAATTCGGCGCTGGTGAGCTGTTGGTCGCCATACTGCCGGTGGTCCTGGTTGCGACCGCTGCCAGTACGATGATCTGGCGGCGAACGCTGCGCCGCGAGCTCTTCACCTATACGCACTATCCGGTTCGGTTCGACCGTAGGCGCGGTTTCGTACATGTCTTTCGGCATAACGGGCCGGACGGCGTGCTGAGTGTTCCCTGGAAGGACGTCCACTGGTTCGTTGGTCGTGGTGAGCGTCAGGAGTATCTTCTTGATGTCCGTGGTGCGCTGCTGGACCGCGGCCAGGTTCAGGAGATGTTCTCGGTAGGCCACTATTTTGATGACGGCGCGCGGGAAAGCGTCCAGGCATTGTGGGAGTTCATTCGCACTTACATGGCCGGTGGTCCTGCTGCACTGGCGGTTGCTGGCGTGCCGCCGGTGATCGATCTTTCCGTTCTGCCCTCTTGGCGTAACGCGTGGCGGTGGGAGATGCTCCGCCTCGGCGAGCGTTTCGCGCGCATGCGCTACATGCTTTTCATGATTTACTACCCAGTCATGCTGGTCATGACCTCATGGCGCTGGATGGTGTTGAATTCCTGCAAGGCGCCTGCTTGGCCGTCAACGGTGCTGACGAGCCGTGCTCCGGTGCATGCTTGGGCGCAACCGCGTTGGGTGGGGGAGATGTCGGATCACGTATCGCGGCGGTCGTTGTAGCGGCTGGCTGCACCGTGGCCGCGTTCAACCAATCACCCCGGAGACTTGAGAGTGCAATGCGGGCGAGCGACGTAGTGCCCCGGGCCGGCGCTGACATCATGGACATGGCCTCGCCAGTGCAGGGGCCGGGTGGGGTGATGTATCCCCTTACCCATCACCGCGCAGAAGACGTGGGTATCGACTTCGTGCTTGATGTCGACGAAACCGAGCTTGTGGTGGCGCCTGACGTGACCCTGCTGTCCGGTGCCAAGGGCGGGCTGCTGTGGCTGGTCGGGATGATCGTGCTGGTGGATATCGTGATCCTGGCCGGCCTTCCTGAAATGCTCGCCGACTGGAAGGACATGGTTGCCTCCACCGTTGTTACCGTGCTGTTTCTGGTGCTGAGCGTAGCCTTCTGTCTGGGCATGGTCCGTTCAGTCAGGCGGGGGAATCGAGTGGAGCCCGTCCTGTTTAACCGGGTAGCCCGCACGGTTAGACATTTCGGTAGCCAAGGTGTTCGCACCTATCCTTGGGAGCGGCTTCGGCCCTTCGTTCGGATCGTCCGCGTTGTGAATACGGTGGGCGGCGGCCAGGCCTACCAGCTCGTGCTGGCCGACGTGGATTCGTCCACTGGCCGGGTTGACGCCGAGTTCGTCGCGGGTAAAGGGGACCTAATCGGCGCCGCCGTGCTCCGCTATGGATTCTTCAAGACGTATATGGACCAGCCCCTTGAGCGCTTGCCGAGCTTCCGCCTCGTGTCGGCCAGCCCCGATTGGATGCAGTGCCTTGCATTGAGCATCTGGACCTTTCCAGGTCTCGCACAGCGATTGCTTGGAGAGCGACCGTGGTCGCCGCTGGTTGGCCTCGGCAGCGTGCTCAACACTGCCTTGGCGATGCCGCTGCAGATGCCGGAACTGCTTGCGGCCCGGATCTCACTGGGGCCGTACGGCGAGGGCGCTTTGGCGCCGTGGTTGAAGCGCTTCAGCGCGTTGCCCGCCGGCACCACGCTACGGCGTCTGGCACGTGCGCATGCGGCTGTCGTCGCGCCTGCGCGCAGATGCATCCCGGTTGCGCTGGCCGTCGGGACGGTGTTCTGGGTCGGCGTATTGTGGTTGTTGGCTGATGCCGCACTTGGCTGAAAGTTTGCCGGTAAGCAGTGTGGTGGCGTCATGTCGCGAAACGGAATGGGTCATCTTGGAATCGGCAGAAAAAGCAGCAGAACTCGTGGGTGATTTGAATCCCCCCAACGTACAGGCAGTCGTTCTCCTGCCTCCTCTCGACATATTAAGCAGTCATGAAGCAAGCACACTTGGCGGGGTAGTAAGTGTCTATCCGGAAGGCCTCGTGTTCGTGGACCAGATGGGTGCCATGCGTGGCTATCTGAGCTCTTTCGGTATCCTGGCACTGCCGCTGATGATTGCGATGGTTGTGATGGGTGTCAGCGCAGGTTACTGGCTGCCGTTGATCATGGTCGCCATCATGCTCTGGCTGGCGTTGCTGTTCATCCAGGTGGACTGGGTGGGGTTCCGCTACGAGCCGGTGCTGCTCAACCGTGCCTTGGGAAAGGTGCATGTGTTCAAGGCCTTGGGTCTGCCATGGTGGCAGTGGGGATGGAAGTTGTGGGGTAATAGCCGATACGAGATAGACACGTACGACTGGTCATGCGTCCGCGCGGAGGTCGTGGAGTTCACCATTTTCACCGGTCAGATTTCACGACGGGAGTCTGGCCTGGTGTTTGCGATTACCGACGTACCGGGTGGGCGTGACGTGGTGCAGCGCTTTGGGGTGGGTCCCAGCTTCGGCTACGGCGATCTTGAATCCCCGGTTCAGCGCTGGGAGCATATCCGACGCTTCATGCGTTATGAGGGGGCGGCCTGGACGCTGATGGACAGCCTTTATGAGGACTGGGGCGTCGCGTTCTGGCCCTCGTTCTGGTTGCTTCAACCCCTGTTCGACGATCGCGCAGTCGCGTGGCGGCGAAAAGGAATTCTGGCCTGGATGGCTGGCGTTGGCATGTTGTTCTTCCTGCCGTTCACCGCCTACATGGGGCTGGTACGCTATCTCAGCTACCGCCTGAAACGGGAACCCGTGTGGGGCAGGGACATTCTTGCCAGTCTCGGTGGCCCTGCGCTGACCCATGAACAGTTGAGCGCTTTGGTCCTGACAGATGCGAAGGTGAAGCCGAGCAAGGGATCCAAGCATCGGCGGCGCCGCCAAAAAAGCCATTGAATGCTGGAGCGTGAGCGATGTACACCGGCTGGTTGAGGAAGTTCAAGGTAGACAGGCTGCTCGAGCCGCAAGAGCGCTATGAGGCACTGCCGCGGAATTGCAGTGAGCGTAGCAACGAACACCACTGTGTGATCCGCCTGAATTCCACCTACATGGACGTCGTTGATCGTCGATACCGCCTGCGCGGCATGGTGGCAACAACGGTGGGGACACTGGTGTGCACCATGATGGCGTTGTTCGGCATATGGCTGCTGGCGATGTGGGTTCCGAACGCGCGACCGGACGGCCAGATCGACGGGTGGCTGGTCGCGATCATACTGACGCTGTTCATTGGCCAGTTTCCCGTCATGTGGCGTTACACGTTTGGGCGTGATTTCTTCACCTACAAGTACTACCCGATTCGCTTCAATCGGCGCACCCGGATGGTGCACGCCTACACCGACGCCGGCCCATCCGGCGTCATCAGCGTTCCGTGGGACCACGCGTGCTTCCATCTGGGACACGGTGAGGGCGAGACGTTCCTGCGGGATATTCGCTGCCACGTCATGGACGGGGAGATGGTCCGGAAAACGTTCGCCGTCGGCCACTATTTCGACGATCCCGCCACGATCCGCGAGATATGGGAGTTCATCCGGCGCTACATGGATGAAGGCCCGGAGCACGTGTTTGACGTGCCTGCGTCGGCGCAGTTGCACCTGTCCGTGGCGGATACCTGGAAGAACTGCTACCTCACGGTGATCATCAGCCTGGGTGAGGGGTTGCTTCCCTATCGCGCGGTGCTGATGCCGTTGTTGGTGCCGTTGGCAGCTTGCCGCTGGTTGGTGTTGAAGAGCAGCAAAGCGCCTCAATGGCCGGCGTACGTGGTGGCAGAATCCAGCGTCGACGTAGCCGATCCGCACCAGTTGCCAGAGCCGGCGTATGTCGGACAGTTCCATGAGTTCACGGCATCTGATGGCTGTGCACGCCTAGAGAGGTAAGGGGCGATATGAAGAAGGCAGTGCGTGATCTCGTCCTCGGGATGAAAGAGCTTCCTGAGAAGGGAGGGTATTGGGGACTTCTGCTCAATACGAAGAGTAGCCCCGCAGGTCTGGAGCCAGCTTCGGCGAAGGCATTTCAGTCTGTGAATGATAGGTATATTCTGTTTACTCCAAATCTGCAAGCATCGAACAGAGGTTTTGGCTTAGTTTTTGGCTCAGTAATTGGATTTGCCATTCTAAGCATGCTTGGTTCCGCTTTGATCCTGGATAGCCTGTACGATGACTCAGGGTTTGTTGTTGAGTGGCTGTTTGCATTGATCATAATCGCATTTCTAGGGTCTGGCTTCTTCGGCTGGGCGTATATCTCCCTTCGCAGCAGGGTGTCGCTCCCTGTCGTACTCAGTAAGAAGTTTCGTCGTTTTTATTACTGGATGAATAGAAAGGACGGGTGGATTTCCCTGCCTTACGATGACATTCAGCCGGTCAACATGATTGCCAGGATGTACAGCACGGCAGGTGGTTCGACAGCATACGTGTTGGCGATTGTCGACCTCGTGCCGGGTAGTCGCCGTATTCGCTGGTACCTACCGCTTTCACAGCCGCAGCGTAGTATCGAGACGCCGGAACGAATTTGGGAGTTCATCCGTTGCTACATGGACCGCACGCCAGAGGAGCTTCCGCCCGTTGAGGCGCTGCCTGCAATAGACGATCCGAAGGCGGATCTGGCGCGCATGGACCGCTTTCTCTTTGGCAGTTTGGTTGATGAGAACCATCGTGTGGTTCCCGGAATATTCTCGAAGCTCTATGTTGGCTTTGTCGGGGGCACCATGTATTGGTTCGAGCGCGCTGGACTATGGATATCCCGTACGGCGCCTCGACCTCAGTGGCCCGAAGAGATTGCGGAAGAAATGGCGCTGCCCGTTGATTCCAGCGCCTACAAGATTCGTGCACCAACACCGGCACAACGCCTGGCCAACGAGAACGCGCTGCCGCACATGCGACGGCGTTGGATGGTGCTCGGTGGCATCTCCACGATATTTGTCCTAACGATGTTTGCAGTTCTAGGTGTCCCGCCGTGGCTCTAGGGTTCAGGCGATGACTGCTCACGGGCGACATGGCGCGCGCGCATAGGCTGGGCTCTACCTAGCCAGCGCCGGTGGCGCCTGGTTGATGCGGGTCGTGACGGACAATGCGCAATCCAGTGTAAGGATAGCGGGCACTCACGAAAGTTGCTGGGTAATTTTGGGCGGCGGTCGCTGACTCTCCTCCCGAGTGTGCGGCCAGAGAACCGCTGTGCATAGCGCTGCGCAGAGAGAGGGGCGGCAAGGGGACTTGAGGGATTGAAATGGATTACGCGGGTATCGATGCACGAAATCTCAGGTTCCCGGTCAATCGCCCCTTGACCCAGGCAGAGAGGATGGCGCAGTTGGATCCGACCCGATCTACGGGTGTCGCACCTCGGATCGGGTTGTCCCTTGTCAAATTCAACTCGACCCGCATTGAGCTCGTGGACCGTTGGTATCCGGTCAAGGGATTCAATGTCTGGCTGTCTGTCATGGAGGCGCTCGCACTGCGCAGGTACAGCCTTCGTACGGCAACACGTCGTTAGCCGCCAGGCCTAGGGCTGGCGGCTCCAGCGTCGCCGTCTCCAGGAAATCAGCGGAGCCCGACCAACAGGAAACCAGACAGCGCGAAGAGCATGGCGAGCAGGACGGGGCTGATGGCCAGCAGTCGCTTCAGCGGTGATTGCCACCCGGCGAATCGGCCCAGATAGCGGTAAACCGCTCGCACAAAGCCATAGCAGATCCCCATGACCAGCAGGAAGTACACAATGTAAGTCCAGGTCCAGTTCACTCGATGCATCCAGCTTCAGAGGGCGGCTAGAGTAAGCCGGACCGGTGCGAGCGTCGAGTGGTCATGCAGGCCAAATGCGGGTGTTCCAGCCGCGTGGTCGCCTCAGCCAAATACCGCGTGCAGCATTTGCCGTGCCACCACTGACCATGCGGCAACGCTGATCAGCGTGCACGCCCCGCAGACAATGGCAACGATGAGGGCGGCTTTTCGCCTGCCGCGCAACTCGCCCGCCGACGCTGGCGTAATGGCGTACGGCGACGCCCCACTGGCTTGTTGGCCAGCCGACACCCCCGCAAGCGATGCCGGCAGCGGCACCCGGGGCCTGAAGCGTGCGTACACCATCCGGAATACCTGGTCTGGCCAGAACGCGACCCAGACCAGTACCGCCAGGAGATGCTCCCCACTCCAGAAGGGCTGCCAGTTGTGATCCCGCAACCCTTGGATGAACCCGTGTGCGTCGCCACCCCCGGACAAGGGGCCAAATTCCAGCAGCGCTGACGTCCATGATCGCGGATTCACCACCGTCTGCATGGGGAGCGCTGCAGGCGCCTCATCCATGTAGCGGCGGATCAGCTCCCAGCTCTGCTGGCATGCCTCACGCCCCGGCATGGGTGCCTCCACAACGAAGCGCGCGCGCCAGGTCTGCGGGTCGTTCTTGAGGTACTCCACCAGTTCCAGCGCCACAAAGGGGCGTGAACCCAGTTGAGGCGGGCCGAAGCCAATTCGCACGTTCGGACGGACGTTGTCCCAATCAAGAACGAACGCCGTCTTGTTGGTGTAGTGGAAGATCTTGCGCTGCTTCCTGAGAAAGTAGACGTCGCTGTGCTTGCTTCCAAAGCTGATGCGCCAGGCGAAGTAGGCGCCCGTAGCGCCACCGACGGCCAACAGTGCAGCCAGCGATACACTCAGTGCGCGCATGCCGAAACTGTCCATCGGGTCGCTCAGCACCGAAACACCTGCGCCGATGCCCCCCAGTGAGATGATCACGCCTGCAATGGCGAAGAAGGGCATGATCGATTCGATGACCGCCGCTGCGCCATCGTCGGACCACACCATCATTTCCTCATCCAGGCGGATGATGTCCCGCACGCTGCCGGGCTCGGCGTTGCTGCGCAGCGGCAGCTCCCCTTCATGGATCTCCGATGGCGGTAGTTCACTCACGGATGGGGTCTCATTGGGCGCCATGCATGGCATCGGCCGGATTATGTCTCACGTGCGGTTTCCGTCAATGCCAGGGCGGGGCGCGATGTCATCCGGTGATTCTCTCGTCTGGAGATGGGGTTCGCAGGCATCATGTAGGCTTGAGCATCTGTCCCGGGCTTTTGCGCCGGCAACCAAACAAAGGAATGCGCATGGGCAGTTTCTCCGGCTGGTTGATCAGCCCCTACAAACTCGGGCGGGAGCTATTGCCAAAAGAACGCAAGGCGGATCTGCGTGCCGAGGGTCTTCCGCGGCTGGATCCCCTTAACAAGGGCGCGATCCATCTGGATGCGACCCGGCTGGAGTACCTTGATCGGTTCTTCCTGCTCCGCGGCTGGGCGCTGCTGGGCGGTGGCTTCCTCGCGCTGTTCTGTGTGACGCTGGGAGCGCTGGGAATCTATGGTTTCCTGCAGAGCTCACATGGCGAGGTAGAGCCGGTGTTCTGGGGAATCGTGATAGTGGCGCTTATGTTCGGACTGCCGTCGTTGGTGGTACTCAAGCTTTTCGTGCTCAAGGATGTCTTCCGCTATACCCACTATCCCGTGCGGTTCAACCGTGCCAACAGAACCGTGTACGTGTTTACCGGCGGTGCCAAGGGGTATGTGGAGGTGCCGTTCGACGAGGCGTTCTTCTTCATCCACGAGGACGGCGGCAGCGCAGCCAACAACGCACGGTCCTACGACCTGCGGATGCACATCCTCCGCGACGGAACGGTGATCCACACGGTGGCCATCGGCTCCGATGGCGGTGGTAGCCCGGGCATCGTGCTGGCGCATTGGGAGATGATCCGACGCTTCATGGATGAGGGCATTGCTGCTTTGCCGTTTCCGCCGCTGGGCATCTTTGCTTCCTCGCGTGTGTCAGTGAAAAACGCGCTGGTCGTCCCCTTCGCTGCGCTGCCCGGGGTGCTGAGCTGGATCCTGTCGCCCTTCCTCATCGTGATTGGCCTCTGCCGCTACATTGCGCTGGCCACCAGCCGCCGTCCGATCTGGCCGAGCTCGGTCGACGCCGCGTGTGCGCCCCCTTCGACATCACCGGTCTTCCGTGAGCCGGCGGTCTACGGGGGGCTGCCGGGGGGCGAGAAGGGTGAGGCCGCGTTCATGGCGTACTGGGGGGATGCGGAAGCGAAGGCCCGGCAACACGACCAGGCCCTGTCCAGTTTGTTCCGCTGACGCGCGGCTTTTCTGGCCGACAGGATAGGCTTGGCCGTCGGGGGATAGGCGGCCGCAAAGGAGAGGCGACGATGTACACCGGCTGGATGAGAGCGTTCGGGGTGGATCGAGAAATGGATCCGCGAGAGCGTTATGCAACGCTGTCGCGCTCGCATGCGGGCCGGAGCAGGCAGCGTCTGTGCGTGATCCGCTTGAATTCGACCTACCTGGACATGATCGACCGTCGCTTCAGGCTGCGCGGCATGGTGCTCACGACCACCGTTCTGCTGATCAACGCGGGCCTGGCAGCCTGGGGCCTGTGCAGGTGGTCGAACCGGGTGCCCGAGGTGCTTGGTGGTCCGTCAGGCGATGCACCGGCCTACGTGTTGTTCGCCCTGCTTCTGCTGGTGCAGTTCGCGCTGCTGTACTGGCTCATTCTCCGCCGTGACTTCTTCACCTATAAGTACTACCCGATCCGCTTCAACCGGCGCACCCGCATGGTGCACGCCTACACGGATGGCGGGCCGGACGCGGTCATCAGCGTGCCTTGGGAGGAGGCGCATTTCCATGTGGGGGAGGGCAAGGGCGAGCGGTACCTGCGCGATATCCGCTGCCACGTGCTGGACGGCGAGATCATCCGGCACACCTTCGCGGTGGGCCACTACTTCGATGACGAAGACAAGATCCGGGAGGTCTGGGAATTCATCCGGCGCTACATGGATGAAGGCCCGGCGTCCGTGCTCGACGCGCCAGCGAAGCCCCAGGTGGACCTGTCGGTTGCCGATACCTGGAAGAACTGCCATGCCACCGTCGTGATCAGCCTGGGGCAAGCACTGTTGCCCCTGCGTGGCCTGTTGATGCCGGTGCTGTTGCCGCTGGTGGCCTGCCGCTGGCTGGTGCTGAAGAGCAGCCGGCAGCCGGTGTGGCCGCAGCGGATCCTGGACGAATCGGTCATTGATGCCGAAGATCCGCACCGATGGCCGGAACCGCAGTACATCGGTCAGTTCGACGAGAAGGCGGACGGTCGCGCGTCCTGAGTGCACGCGGCTTCAGTAGCAGAATCAAGCGCTGCGGCCACCGCCGCAGCGCGACCTCACATCGCCGGGCAGGCCGGGTCTTTACCCGCGGCCGCGGCGCAGATCTTCTTGCGGCAGTTCAGGCCGGCCGTCGTGGTGGCGCTGCCGCAGCTGCGCAGCTTGGCCTGAATATTGGACTTGGTGGACGCGGTGGCATTGCGGCCGCTGATGTTGTCGAACACATTGTCGGCATCGGCGGCCTGCTGGCGTTCCTCGGCCTGGATCTGCGCAATCAGCGCGTCCATGGAATCCGGGGCGGCCTTGGCTTTCGACTTGGGCTTGGCCTTTTCGTCTTCCTTGATGATGCCCATCAGCGTCCCAAGCAGGTTCTCGTCCCCCTTGGGCTTGTCGCGCGCGGTGCGTGCAGCTGCGGTGCCAGCGGCCGGTTTGCGCGCGGACGCTGCAGCGGCAGGCGCAGCCGCCACCGCCGCGGTGGCGGCCGCAGCGTGCGCGCCCGGTGCGGGGTCTGCCGCATCGCCTATACCTTCCAGCGGGTCTGCCGCGGGCGCCGTGCCGTTGGCATCCGCCGGCGCGTCGACAATGGTAGCGCCGCCGGGCGTGGACGCTGTCTCCGGCGCGGGTGCCGCAGGCGCGCTCGCTTCGGGTGGCAACGAGTACCCCATGGGCTCTTCGCTGCTACCGGCAGACAGGCGCCATGCCGCGAACGCGCCCAGCACGACAACTGCCATTGCCAGCAATGCCAGCCACAGCCAACGACGTGATCGGGTGCCTGGGGATGCGGCGGCGCGTGCAGCGCCGGCAACCGGGCGTCCTTCCATGTCTGCCAGAATGCGGCCCGTTGCCGGTGCCGCGTTCTTCGTCTGCGCTCCCCCTGAGAGCAGACTTGGTCGATTTATTCCGCCATTATTCAAGTGCATCCAGCCCTTGTTGGGTCGGCATCTGCCGAAAGCGAACCGCCCCATTCTAGTGACTGGGGCAGGACCGTCAACAACGAACAATACATGGAGGATCGGTGGTCGTCATTATCGGGGGAGCGGTGCTGCTGGTGCTGGTCACGGCCGCGGTCGGTTGGGTGCTGATGTTTCCAGAGTCTTTCGAACGCATCCAGGCCGCGCTGGGGCGCGTGTTCGGGCGGATGGGGAACGCTGCCGGTCGTGCGGGGCGGCGGGTCTCGCAGCGCACCGATCGCCTGCAGGGCGGGGTGCGTGAAGAGCTGGGTGCGGCGCAGGGCGCGCTGCGCCGGCATTGGATGGTGCTGGCCGCGGCCGGCTTCCTGTTGCTGGTGCCGCCGGCGGTGATTCTGCTGACGCGGCAGAACGTGGTGCTCGACGAGTTCCGGGGGGATGACCTGTCCGAGTCGGGCTCGATGGTCGCCCAGCTCCTCCGCGGTGAGCGCCTGACCCCGCCGGCGCCGCCGCCGCCGGAAGTCTTCACAACCGAAGAAATCCGCAAGACGCGACCCGAAATTGTGACGGCTGACAGGAAATGGGGTCAGATTGACCCGGATCTGCAGCAACGCGTACTGGCCATCTATGAAGTCATGCGCCGACAATATGGCTATGAGATGGTGCTGGTGGAGGGCTATCGGAGCCCCGAACGCCAGGCCGAGCTGATGAGTGGCGGCAAGGCCACGCGCGCCGGTGCCTGGCAGAGCTGCCATCAGTACGGGCTGGGGGTGGACAGTGCGCCGATTCGTGACGGCAAGCTGCAATGGGACATGGGCGACCCGTGGACCCGGCGCGGCTACTTCCTGTACGGCGAACTGGCCGAGCAGGCGGGGCTGGAGTGGGGCGGCAACTGGCGCAGCATCAAGGACTATGTGCACGTGGAGATGGCGCAGCAGTGCCGTGCGGCGCGCGCGGCGAAGAAAGCTGAATTGGCAAAAGGATGATACTTTCACCAGTCAGCTGATATCGTTGGCAGACGATCCGGATCAGCCCAGTGTAGCGGGGGCGATGGAGTCGCCGGATGCGGAAGCAATCAAGGAGCATGATTGATGTCACGACCATTCGTAGTTGTCGGGGATAAATTGAGTCACGGCGGCAGCGTGGTCACCGGATCGGGACAGACCGATATCGGTGGCAAGCCCGTGGCCCGCATCGGTGACAAGGCCGTGTGCGTGGCCCATGGGCCGACCACGATCGTCAGTGGCGATGCCACCGTGGTGGTCGACGGCAACCCGGTGGCGCGTGATGGGGACCGCACAGCGTGCGGCGCCACCTTGATCGCGTCACAGGGCACGACCGGCATCGGTTGACGGACAGCGCAGGTTTGAATCAGCAGGATGGCTTGATGACTCAGGGAGCAGGACGCTAGATGTCCGGGATACTTGGGAAGGCGTTCTCGGTAATCGCGGTTTTCGCGGTGGCATGGGGTGGCGCGATCTTCTATTGGCGCAGCACTGGCACGGTTCCGTCGGGCATGGAAATGCTCGCCTACCTGGGCCTGGTGCCTGTGGGCCTGAGCGGTGCCGGCTTCATGCTGCGCAACGCCGGGCGCAGCATGCTGGACAAAGCCGTCGATGCGGCGAGCAGCGACGGGGACGCAAGTGCAACCCGCCCGAAGGCCGAAGCCAACGCAACGCGGACCGTGCCGTCGGTGGCCGTGCTCGGCGCAGACATGCGCCTGGGCGTGATGCTCGAGGTCGATGCGTTGCTGGACATGGCCGCCGCGCCGCCGCGGCCGTCGCTGGATGCGCGCTTCCATGATCGCGACGGGCTGCCGTTGCTGATCAGCGCGGACAAGGACCTGGACGATACCGCGGTGGTGCAGGTGCAGATGCCCGGCTTCACCACCCGCGACGGCGAGCGCCGCGCGATGACGCTGCTGGAGCCGGTGGCCGATTCCTTGATGGGCCAGGCGCTGCTGGCGCTGCCCGAGCTGGAAGTGGCCGAGGAGCGGGTGATTGCCGGCCTGCGCCGCCGCGACGAGCGGGTGGTGGAGCAGGTGCTGACCATTGAATTGCTGGTGCCGGCCGACTGGTCGGCCTCACTGCGCACCTACTGCGCCGACTGGCTGCATGCACGGGCGGTCTACAACGGCCTGGACGCGCGCCGCTTCTCCATCAGCGTGGCGGTCGCCAGCCACGCGGCGGATGTCTGGTCGCGGCTGCAGCGCGTCACCGACGCGCTGGCCCAGGGCGAGCCACGCTGGTACCTGCTGCTGTCGTGCAGCTCGGCGGTGGACCCCGGCACCATTGCCGCGTGGCTGGACAGCAACCGCATCCTGCACCGGCGCAACAAGGATGGGCAGATCCCCGGCGAAGGCGCCGCCGGCCTGCTGCTGGCCTCGGCCAGGCTGGCCACCGTGCCCACCCCGCACCTGTGGCGACCGCACCGCATGGAACTGGCCGAAGGCCTCAGCAATGCCGAATCGCGCCGCCAGGCCGAGGCATTGGGCCGCGCTATGCTGGCCGACGCGGCCATTGCGCCCGAGCGCGTCGGCTTTGCGCTGCACGATGCGGACCAGCGCAGCCAGGTGGCCGTTGAGGCCTGCGCCGCGGCCGTGGCCGCCAATCCCGATATTGAAATCGACCAGCAGACGCTGGCCGTGCCGGTGTGTGCCGGCGAGCTGGGCCCGGTGCTGCCGCTGGCCCTGCTGACCCTGGCCCATGCGCATGCCGCGCGTGGCCAGAGCGCCGCACTGGTGCTGTCGGTGGGCGCGCCGGCCCTGCGCGTGGCCGCGATCCTCGATATTCCCGTTTTGAACGACCCGTCGACCGACACTGTGTCGGCGGCATAACCCTGGACGCCTAGATGATGTTGAGTAATTTCAGGTACTTCCTCGGCGATTACCGCCTGTGGATGGTGATTGGCTTGATCGGTGCCGGTTCGTTGGCGTATTTCGGCGCGGCCGAAGCCCGCCAGATCGGTATCTGGGTGGCCATCGCACTGGCGGCGCTGCTGTTGCTGGCGCTGGTGGTATGGGTGATCAAGCGCATCCTGGCCCGGCGTGCGGCCAAGCGCGTGGAAGCGATGGTGCAGACGCAGGCGGACCAGGCCGTCGCGGCCGCGCCGTCGGCCCAGCGTGCCGACACCGAGGCGCTGCGCACGCGGATGATGGACGCGGTCAAGCAGATCAAGTCCTCGCGCCTGGGCGTGCTCAAGGGCAAGGCGGCGCTGTATGAGCTGCCGTGGTACGTGATCATCGGCAACCCGGCGGCCGGCAAGAGCACCGCGATCCTGAACTCCGGGCTGCAGTTCCCGTTCGAGGACAATCGCAGCAATGTCATCCAGGGCATTGGCGGCACCCGCAACTGCGACTGGTACTTCACCACTACCGGTATCGTGCTGGATACCGCCGGCCGGTATTCGGTCAGCGTGGAAGACCGCATGGAGTGGCTCACCTTCCTGGGCCTGCTCAAGAAGAACCGGCCGCGCGCGCCCATCAATGGCGTGATCATCGCGGTGAGCATCGCCGAGCTGTCCGGCAGCAAGCCCGAGTTCGCCATCGAGCTGGCCAAGAACCTGCGCCAGCGCGTGCAGGAAATCACCGAGCGGCTGGAAGTGTTCGCGCCGGTGTACGTGCTGTTCACCAAGGCCGATCTGATCGCCGGGTTCAGCGAGTTCTTCCGCAGCCTCGATCCGGCCGAGCGCGAAAATGTCTGGGGCGCGACGCTTCCCTTCGACGTCCATGCGCAGGGCGATGCGCTGACCGCGTTTGACACGCACTTCGACCAGCTGGCCGAAGGCATCAAGGAAATGAGCCTGTCGCACATGGCCATGCAACGCGGGCGCGAGGTGTCGCCGGGCCTGCTGACCCTGCCGCTGGAGTTCGTGGGCATCAAGCCGGCGCTGCGTACCTTCATCGCAACGCTGTTTGAAGACAACCCGTTCCAGTTCAAGCCGGTGTTCCGCGGCTTCTACTTCAGCAGTGCGCTGCAGGAAGGCCATTCGGTGCACCATGCGTCCGATCGCGTCGGTCGCCAGTTCTCGCTGTCCTCGCGTGGCCACAACAGCGATGAAGCGCCGACCGGGCAGACCGCGTTCTTCCTGAAGGACCTGTTCCGCAAGGTGATCTTCTCCGACCGCGAGCTGGTCCGGCAATACTCTAGCCCGCACCAGAACCGCCTGCGCTACGGCGTGTTCCTGGGCGCGGTAGGCGTGCTGGCACTGGCGCTGGGCCTGTGGACCTGGTCCTACACCACCAACGTGCAGCTGGTGAACAACGCGACCAAGGACCTGGAGCAGGCCGTCCGCGTGCAGAAGGATCGCGTCGACCTCAAGTCGCGCATCGATGCGCTTCTGCTGCTGCAGGACCGCATGGAGCAGCTGGACCGGTACAAGAAGGAGGGTGGCATCACCACCAGCCTGGGCCTGTACCAGGGCGACAACATCCGCGCCAAGCTGATGAAGGAGTACTACCACGGCATGCAGCAGGTGATGCTGGATCCGACCGTGGCCAGCCTGGAAGCCTATCTGGGCCAGGTGGTGAACGAGCGCGAGAAGCTGGGGCAGGCTGGCCCGGTGGCCGCCGAAAGCGACGTGCTGTACCAGAATGCCTCGCCCACCAACACCAATGACGCCTATAACGCGCTCAAGACCTACCTGATGCTGGGCAACCGCAAGCAGGTGGAGGGTGCGCACCTGTCGCAGCAGCTCACCCTGTTCTGGCGCAACTGGCTGGACGCAAACCGCGGCCAGATGACGCGTGAGGAGATGGTGCGCGCGGCCGAGAAGCTGATGAACTTCTATGTGGCCCAGTCCGCCGACCCGGCGTGGCCGCAGGTACAGAACAAGGTCACCCTGGTCAGCGACAGCCGCCAGGCACTGACCCGCGTGATGAAGGGCCAGCCGGCCATGCAGCGCGTGTTCGCGCAGATCAAGGCACGCGCCGCGGCACGCTTCCCGACCGTCACGGTGGATGCGTTGATCGGCAACGAGCGCAACGGCAGCCTGATCACCGGCAGCTACGCCATTTCCGGGGCGTTCTCGCGCAAGGCGTGGGAAGACTACGTCAAGGATGCGGTGAAGGAGGCGGCCAGTACCCAGCTGAGCACCACCGACTGGGTGCTGGACACCACCGAGCAGAGCGATCTGTCGCTGGCCGGCAGCCCCGAGCACATCGCGCGTGAGCTGGTGACCCTGTACAAGCAGGAGTACGCCGCCGAGTGGACCAAGTTCCTGCAGGGCCTGAGCGTTGCCCAGTTCGACAGCTTCGATGAAGCCGCCGCGCGCATGAACGCCCTTGGCGATGCCAACAACTCGCCGCTGCGCACACTGCTGGAGAAAATCAACGAGCAGACCATCTGGGACAACCCGGCCGCCGAGGCGCGCTCGAAGAAGGCCAAGGGCGGGTTCGTGGCCTGGTTCCAGAAGACCATCCTGCGCAAGGACCCCGAAGCGGTGGCCCAGCAGCAGCCGGTGGGACCGATTGGCAAGGCCTTCGAAGGCATCGCCAAGCTGACCACCAAGCGGGGCGACCAGCCGGCGGTGATCGATGCGTACTTCGAGACCCTGGCCAAGCTGCGGGCACGTCTGAACGCGATCAAGGGGCAGGGCGACCTGGGCGTGGGCACCCGCAAGCTGATGCAGGACACCTTCAGCAATGAAGGCTCCGAGCTGAGCACGGCGGTGGCGCTGGTGGACGAGCAGGTGTTGACCGGGCTGGATGCCGGCCAGCGCGAAGCGCTGCGTCCGCTGCTGCTGCGCCCGCTTACCCAGACCTTCATGGCGCTGGTGGAGCCGACCGAAGAAGAGGTCAACAAGAGCTGGACGGCGCAGGTGTACACGCCGTTCTCCGAGCGCATCGGCAAGCAGTTCCCGTTCAACCTTAACTCCGACGTGGACGCGGCCCCGAGCGACATCGCTGCGATCTTCGGCGCCAGCGGCAGCATCGCTGCGTTCAACAAGGACCAGCTCGGCACGCTGGTACTGCAGCGGGGCAACCTGCTGGAAGCGCGGCGCTGGGCGGGGATGGGCATCAACCTGTCGGCCGATCTGGTCGCCAACTACGGCAACTGGGTCAGTGGAAGTGCGGCCGGTGCGGCCGCGCAGGACACCACCATCTTCGAGATCCTGCCAGCGCCGGCGACCGGCGCGCTGGAGTACACGATCGAAATCGATGGTCAGACCCTGCGTTACCGCAACACCCCGCCGCAATGGACCACCATGCAGTACCCGAACGTGGGCCAGGTGCCGGGTGTGAAGATCACGGCCGTGGCATCCGATGGCCGCACCGTGGAGGTATTCAACGCGCCGGGCAGCAACGGCTTCACCCGCCTGATGCGGGAGGGCTCGTTCGAGCGCCTGGAAGGCGGCAGCAGCCGCGTGACCTGGAAGGCCGACAACGTGGAAGTCACCGTGGAGATGCGCGTGGTGCGCCGCGCGGGTGAGTCCTCCGGCGGCGGCGATTGGCAGCGCGGCGCGCAATTGCCGGCCCGCGTGGCCGGTGGTGCAGCCCCGGCCACCGCCGCACCGGCGGCCCCGGGCACGGCACCTGCCGCGGCACCTGCGCCGGCGGCAGCGCCGGCCCCGGCCCAACAGAGCGGAGGTTCGCGATGAGTCGTGTGGTCAGTGCGGGCGTGTCTTACTTCGGCAAGGTGCCCTCGCGCGGCGATTTCGTCCGCGCCGCCGACAACCACCAGCTGCTCGGCTGGCTGGACCGCTGGGCCGGCGAGAGCGTGGAACTGCTGAGCCAGAACCCGGACTGGAAGCGCGTCTACGACGACTCCCCGGAAATCCACTACGCGTTTCTGGGTTCGCGTAGCAAGCTGGTGTTGTGCGGGCATTTCCTGCCCAGTCGCGATGCCTCGCAGCGGCGGTTCCCGTTGTTGTCGGCGGTGCGCCTGGAAGCCACCGAACCGCTGCCGTTCATCGGTCGCAGCCCGCTGGCGATGTCCAACGCCTGGTCGGGGCTGTCGCGGATGGCGCGGCAGGCGTTCAACGATGAAGACGCAGGCAATGCACTGAACGAACTGGCCGACGCGCGCTTCAGCATCAGCACCGATCCCAGCGCCTACAACGCCACCTTCCGTGATTTCCTGGAAGGTCAGACCATCGGCTCGATGGAGCGCCTGCTCCGCGACGCCGGTCATCCGGACATCTCGCTGAAGAACGCGCTGCTGGCGCTGGGGCTGCTGCTGCAGCCGGTGCTGGGCGGCGGCGATGTCAACGTCGACCGCGCCTTGGTATTCCCGCTGGTCCGCGATCCGCTGTATCGGCCGCTGGTGGCGGCGTTCTGGCTGGATATCGTGGCCTGCTTCGTGGCCCGCGGCGACTTCGAACTGGCGGTGCTGATCCGTAATGATGCGGCGCCGTCGATGCTGGTGGGCTTCAACGGTGCCGACCGCCATGCGCTGCGCGCGGTGCTCGACCCGGCCGAAGCCGGCGACTTCCTGATCCGCCTGCAGGAGGCCCAGTGGGTCGAGGAATACCTGCACAGCGACTACAACCTCAACCGCCTTGCCAGCTACCTCGATCGTGACGATCTGGCATTGAGCACGGCGCGCAGCCTGTTCGGCGAGACTTTCCTGGGAACCTGACCATGCGCCTCCGCTCTACTCTCATTGTTGCCCTGGCCGCGTTGTCAGTCACCGGCACTGCCTTCGCGCAGGCCCCGGCAGCGGCCGCCACCGAGCGCCCGGTCGTGATCGAAGGCGTGGTGCCCGACCAAGCGACCAAGGCGCGGTTGCTGAAGAACCTGCGGGAGGTCTACGGCGCTGATCGCGTGGTCGACCGCATCCAGGTGGAATCGATCGCCACGCCGCCGAACTGGGGCGAGTACGTGGCCGGCATGATCACCCCGGGGCTGAAGCGGGTATCCCCCGGCAAGCTGGAAGTGAACGGCCAGGCCGTGCGCGTGACCGGCGAAGTGGGCAACGAAGCGCTGCGCCAGCAGGTGGCCAGTGACCTCAGCCTGGCCAGCAATACCTCGTACACGGTCACCAACGCGCTGAAGGTGGGTTCGCAGCAGAAGCTGCTCGACCAGACCCTGGCCAACCGCATCATCGAGTTCCAGAGCGGCAGCGCCAAGCTGACCCCGCTGGGCATGAGCATCCTGGACGAAATGGTGGCCAAGATGGCCCTGATGGGCGACACCAGCTTCGTCATCATCGGCCATACCGACAACGTCGGCCAGCGCGAAAGCAACCTGGCGCTCAGTCATGCGCGCGCCCAGGCGGTGAAGGCGTACATGGTGCAGAAGGGGATCGCCGGCAACCACTTGGACGTGCTGGGCAAGGGCCCGGACGAGCCGGTGGCCGACAACACCACCAACGACGGTCGCGCTCGCAACCGCCGTATCGAGTTCAAGATCCAGTAAGCCGGCAACGCTCGACGGGCTTACTGCCCGTCGAGGTTCTGGTTGATGTCCAGCATCTCTTCCATCTGGTCGAGCACGCTGGAATCCTTGATGACCCGCTTGAGCCACAGATGCAGCGGCATCTCGCCCCAACGCGCGGCCTTTTCGGCGAGGTAGGCCACCGGGCTGTGCGGTTCGGTGCGGCGGAAGAACTCGGCCACCTGGCGTAGTTGCTGCAGCGCTTCCTTGCGGCTGGTGGGCGCGCCCGCCGGGCCACGGGGCGCAGGGGCGGCCGCGTTATCGGTGCTGCTGACCTCTACCGCGAAGCTGTCATCGGCGGCGATTTCTTCGGCCATGTCGCCGTCCAGCAGCACGCCCGCGTCGCGCGCGAAGCGCATCACCGTGCGCTGCAGGTGTTCGATCTGCTCGCGCACCGCGCTGAAGCTGGGGCCATCCAGGCCCAGGCGGTTGTCGACCGCGGCCTGCAATGCGGCCAGCGCGTCGGCGCATTCCGGCAGAACCTCGACCAGCTGGCGATAGAACTCGTGCTGGGTATCGCGGCGGGCCGCTTCCAACTGTTCCAGGCCAGGGCGATCGTCGTGGTAGTCGCCGCCATTGCTGGCCCGCGAATGCGCCACTTCGAAATCGGACAGGCTGAAGCGGCCCTGTGGCGCGGACACGATCGGCACGTTGCGCAGCCACTGCAGTGAATTGCTGAGCAGCCAGCTGAGGTTGCCGATGCGCTCTTCCTGGTCATCATCGACGGCCACAGGATGCACATCGTCCCAGTACTGGTCGCACAGCCCAGCCACCACGCGGTAGCCGGTGGTGAGGCCGCGGAAGCCCTCCACCTGGGTCGCCGCTTCGGTCAGCCAGCCGGCCAGGCGCAGGTCCTTGGTGCGGGTCTGCAGCAGGTCGGCGCACTCACGGGCGACGCTGCTCCAGTCGGCATATTTGATGTCGGTCTGCCACTCGCCCTGGTCCAGGGTCGGGTCATCGGCACGCCGGCTCTCCTGGATCCGGTCGAACTCCGGCGAGAAGGACAGGTCTTCGCCGGTGGGCGAATGGTCGGCAATCGGGGCCAGCAGGGCATCCTGATCCAGCATGGCAAATCTCGAGATGGGAACTGCGGTGATTCTAGCGTGGTGATCGTGGGCTGCGGGGATCACGGCCGTGACAGTTGGCTGCGACCGGAAAGATCACGACTGTGTGAAATTGTGATGTTAAGCACGCTTGCGTGTAGGAATTCCCCGTTACCGGGGCCACCGTCGATTTGTTAACGTTTCTGGCGTGGGCACGGAAGTCCCGGCAAGAGGCGGCGATTGGGCCGTTTTCGGAGACCCTCACAAAGACGGCTGTCTCGTTCGCCGGCCCCGCGGAAGGCCCCATGAGGCTGAGCACAGGTACACCTGTTCTCCCGGCGTTCTCACAGGTTGCATGGCTGAAATAGAAAGAAGAACGACATGCGCGGTAGGACAATCTGGCTGCTGGGCTTGCTCGTTCTGCTGCCGCTGTTGGCGGCCTGTCTTGCACGTGAGTCCGCTACCGGAGTCGGCATCCTCGGCTACAACCACACCGGTCGTGACATACCGCAGTTCACCATCAATGGTGGCAACGGTGGATCTGCCTGGCGTCACGCCGAAGGCGGCACTGTCTGCTGCGCCTTGATGCCGGACCAATGGAAGCCGGGCATGTACGTACAGGTGCGGTGGACCCATGACCTGTCCACCTATCATCAGACGACCGTTCCCGTGCCCCGTTACAAGAGCATCGGCAATCTGGCGGTGCACTTTCTCCGCAATGGCGAGGTGAGAGTATTTGTCACGTCCATGGTCCTTGGCCATCCGGAATACCCCTTGAGTGGATCGGAAGCTGGTCTGCGGGAAGGCGGGGATCCGGTATGGAGGCATTTGCGTTAATGGAAAGGCACAACGTAGCGTGTTGCAATCAGCGCAGGTGGATGCGAGTAACGCATTGGTGCCCACCTTGGATCAATGGTGTTCTAAATAGGTGACATCGAGGCGGAGAGATGAAGGTGTGAAGCACCAGGAAGGCCCGCGAGTGTTCAACCAAATGTATCGTCGGAGAATGAGAGATGTCGTCCGCAGTGGCTGTGCGAAACGCGGTATCTCTACTCTTCATGCCGGCCTTGGGTGCGTGTCAGGCCGGAACGCAGTCGGTTCCGGTAGGTGTGGTTGGGTATAACCATACCGACATGAGAGTGGCAGAGTTCTCCGTTGACATCGGGGGCGGTGGTAGCCTTGTTCGCGCGCATGATGGTGGTGGTTCCACTGTTTGCTGTGCCCGCGTTCCTGCCAAGTGGCATCAGGGATTGCAGATTCAAGTCACATGGGCAGGGGATCTAAAAACCTACCACCGTCGTGCGGTGCCGATTCCGGACTGCGGCGTCGAGGTCGGTCATCTGGCAGTGCATTTTTCGTCGAAGCGGTGAGGTGCGGGCCTTCGTGACGCCGTTCTATCTGGGGCATCCGCGCTGCCCACTTGCCGGTGAGGAGGCTGGGCTGAGTGCCGGCGAGGATCCTGTTCGAGAAGAGTTGCGTTGATGGTCTAGCGTGGGACGTTTTTGAGTGGTGTGATTAGTTGCGGATGCACGAGGAGTGCCGTGACCTCTCTGCGCTGCCGCCCGGCAATGTCCCGTCCATTGGCGCTGCAGTCCAGCGGTTGGGCATGGCGATGGGGGGCTGAACAACGCCGGGACGTTCGGTGGGGGCTCGATGTCCGAAGGGCCAAGCTGTAGGCAGTGACGTATTTCGGTCATCTATGCCGTGTGAAAGTGTGATGAATGTCTCGATTGCCCTCGAGTCCAACGTGATGGTGTTGGGTTTCTGACGCTTCTGGTACATTTCTCGGCTGGGAAAGGACGTCCCGCGCCGCGGGATGACAGCTGGCAGAGATGGCATTGGACGCGTTGAACTCTTTATTCGCACAGGTCGCGGGCCTTTCGGGTGCCCCGCGATTGCATCGTCTGGCCCTGCCTGGGGCGGGCGACCTGGTGGTCGAGCGGTGGAGTGGCGAGGAATCGCTGTCCACGCATTTCGATTACGTGATCGATTTCCTCTCGCTCGATGCCGGCCTCGACCTGGAGGCATGGCTGGGCCAGCGCGCGACCTTGACCACGCGCGCCGCCAGCGGTGCCGATATCGAGCGCGCAGGGCTGGTCAGCGATGCGACCCTGCTCGGCAGCGATGGCGGCGTGGCGCGCTACCGCATCGGCCTGCGGCCGTGGACGTGGTGGCTGGAGCACGGTCGGCACAGCCGCGTGTTCCAGGAGCGCAGCGTGCAGGACATCCTGTCCTCGGTGTTCGACGGCTACAAGGACATCGCCCGCTGGCAGTGGAGCGATGAAGTGGCTGGTTTCCTCGGCGCCGAGCGCAAGCGCAGCTACTGCGTGCAGTACCGCGAAAGTGATGCGGCGTTCGTCCAGCGCTTGCTGGCGGAAGAAGGCCTGGGCTGGCGCGTGCAGAACGACGCCCAGGCGCCGGCAGGCCACTGCATGGTGATCTTCTCCGACAGCGCAACGCAGCCGGAAGACGTGACCTCGTCGAGCAGCGGTGTTCGTTTCCATCGCAGTGCCGCCACGGAAAGCGAGGACACGGTGCAGGCACTGGGCCAGTCGCGCCGGCTGGGCAGCAATCGGCTCACGGTCTTCAGCGGTGACTACAAGCGCAGCAGTGGGCTGGGCGCGCAGGTGCCGGTCAATGGCGGCGGCAGCCAGTCCGCGCGCGAGGCCTACGACCCGGCGGGCGCCTATGCGTTTGCCGACAGCAGCGAGGGCGATCGCCTGGCGGGTCTGCAGGCCGAGGCGCACGAAGCACGCAACCAGGCGTGGCGCGGACGCAGCAGCGTGCGCTCGCTGTGTGCGGGCCAGTGGCTGCGGATTGGCCAGGTGCCCGCGTCGGCGCCGTCGGAGGTGTTGCTGACAGGCGTCTGGCATCTGGGCGTCAACAATCTTCCCGTGGACCTGCGGGCGTCGCTTGCGCAGGCATTGGGCGCTGCACCTTCCGCGCATCTGGTCGATCCGGCCGTGCACGAGCGCGCCGAAGCGGTGGGCTACGCCAATTCCTTCACCGCGATCCAGCGCACGACGCCGTGGCGGCCGGTGCTGCATGATGACACCGGCGTGCGCCTGAACCCGCGCCCGCTGGCGCCGGGCTACCAGACCGCGATCGTGGTGGGTGCGCAGGGCAGCGCTGCCGGCGCCGGCAGCCACGAAGTCCACGCCGATCTGGCTGGGCGTATCCGGGTCAAGTTCCATTTCCAGTCCGGTCAGGGCGATGCCGCGCGCGACAGTGCGTGGCTGCGCGTGGCGCAGCGCTATGCCGGCCCCGGGGTGGGCAGCCAGTTCCTGCCGCGGATTGGTCAGGAGGTGCTGGTCGGCTTCCTCGACGGTGATATCGATCGTCCGGTGGTGCTGGGCGCGCTCTACAACGGACGCGGCGAAGCCGGCGTGGCACCGACGCCGGCCGGCCAGGCGGCAAGCAGTGACACCGCCGCCTATGCGCAGGCCGCCGATGCACGCGCCAGTGCACAGGCCAATGTGACCGGCGGACACGCCCCGGCCTGGCACGCGGCTGCCGCCGGCGACGATGCGCACCGCCATCCCGGTGCACTGTGGGGCGTGCGCTCCAAGGAGTGGGGCGGCAGTGGCTACAACGCGCTGCTGTTCGACGACAGTGACGCCCAGTTGCGCGCGCAGTTGCTGACCACCCAGTCGATGACCAGCCTCAACCTGGGCCACCTGATCCACCAGGCCGACAACTTCCGCGGCAGCCTGCGCGGCGAAGGCTTTGAGCTGCGCAGTGATGCCTGGGGTGCGCTGCGCGCGTGCTCGGGGCTGTGGCTCAGCGGTTACGCGCGCGGCGCGCAGGGCAAGGCCGGCGACGCGGCGCAGCCGGTCGCGCTGCTGACCCAGCTGCAGACGCTGGGCACCTCCTTCGCAACGGCGGCCAGCACCCACCTGACCAGCAAGCTGGCCGCGCATGAAGGTGCGCAGCAACCCAACCGCTCGCGGCTGGTGCAGGACAAGGCACCGCTGGCCGCGCTGCTGGCCAGTGCGCGCACCACCGTGGAGGGCGTCGAGTACGCGCCGGCCCGTGGCCAGGCCGCCGAGCGTGATGGCGGTGCCGGTGACAACAAGGTGCCGCACGTCGGCGATGCACTGCTTGGCCTTGCCGCGCCCGACGGCGTGGTGCATGTGGCCGGGCAGGCGCTGGGCTGGGCGATCGGCGAGACCCTGACGCTGGGCAGTGGGCAGGCCAGCGAAACGGCGGTGATGGGGCAGATGCGGCTGCATGCCGCGCAGAGCGTGGGCGTGCTGGCGACGGCGGTGCAGGGCAAGGCGGCAACGGTTGCTGCGCTGAGCGTGGTGGCCGGGCAGGGCGAGCTGGACGTGCAGGCACAGCAGGACGAACTGCGCATCCAGGCGCAGGCCGCGCTGAAGATGGCCAGCGCCCAGTCGCAGTTCGACCTGTCCGCCGGCAAGACCCTGCACGTGGCCACGGCCGGCGGCGCCAGCGTCACCATCGAAGGCGGCAACATCACCTTCACCGCGCCGGGCAACATCGTCGTGCACGCCGGCAAGAAGTCGTTCACCGGTCCCAGCAATTACCAGGCCGAGCTCAAGAGCTGGGTCCATGGGGACCTCAAGAAACAACGCATCATTGGATTCTCGGGATGAGCATGAACAGGATTTTTCTCGCATCGCTGCTGTCCGGCGCGATGCTGCTGGCCGCCTGCCAGGCACAGCCGCCGGCAGACCAGGTGGCCGATGCCGCCGCCCAGGGTGATGCGGCCGCAGTGGCCGTGGATGCACCGGCAGCCGAGCCCGCTGCGGCAACCGGCGCCGAGGCGACCGACCCGCTGGCCACCGAACTGTTCAACCTGGTGGGGGATGCCGTTTGCGGTAAAACCTGCCCGCAGTACGACGCGCGTGTGGACAAGGCCTTCAGCGACATGCTGAACGACGCGGCGTCGCTCGGCGATGCGCGTCTGCGCGAGCGGATCGGCAGCGGCCCGCAGCCGCAGGGCGAGCGCATCCAGACCGCGGCCGGCGAACGCTGGCTCTACCGCGCCTGCCAGGCGCACCAGTGCAACCTGACCACCCTGGTGGCGCTGTATGACCCGGCCACTGGCCGCATGGCCGGTCGCCTGGTCGACAAGTGTCAGGTGTATTGGCTGGGTACGCTGCCTGCCGAGGCGATGGATCGCATCAGTGAGCTGGCGCCGGTGCAAATCAGCGACGAAGACTACACCGCGTTCTGCACCGGGAACTGACCATGGCAAAGGACCTGCAGGGATTCCTCAATGCGTTGTTCGCCTCCGAGGGCGGCGGCAACCTGTCGATCATCAACAAGTTCGGCTACGTGGGTAAGTACCAGTTCGGCGAAGACGCGCTGATGGACCTGGGCTACTTCAACCACGACGGCAAGAAGCACGAAAAAGACGGCAAGTTCTTCCAGGACTGGGACGGCACGTGGACCGGCAAGGACGGCGCCACCAGCCTGCAGGTGTTCCGCAACAGCGAGGCCATCCAGGACAAGGCGGGCCAGGCCTGGGTGCGGCGGCTGTGCAGCATGGGCCGGAAGTATGGCGCGCACGCGTACATCGGGCAGACCATCGGCGGAGTGCTGGTCACCGAATCAGGGATCATCGCCGCGGCCCACCTGAAGGGTTACGGCACGGTCACGCCCAAGGACGGCAAATACAAGACCCCGGCGGTGATGGCGTTCCTGAAGACCGGCGGGGCGATCAATGCCACCGACGCCTTCGGCACCTCGGTGGGCAAGTACATGGCCAAGTTCGCTGGCTATGCGCTGGGCTGCTGCGAGCCGGTGGAGGTGCAGCAACCCTGGTCGTATCCGTTTCCGCCGCAGGGCAAGACCACCGCGCTCGACGGTGCTGCGTACATCGGCTTGCCGGCGCTGCAGGGCGCGTTGAGCAAGGCCGACGACGGGTTCTTCCCGATCGGCGCCAGCGGCCTGTGGCATGGCGGCATCCACTTCGATGCCGGCACCGGCACCGTGCTGAACCAGACCGATGGCGTGCGCTGCATCAAGGATGGCGAGATCGTCGCCTACATGGTGAACCGCAAGTACCCCGAAATCACTTTCCCGAAGGTGCAGCGCAGCGCCGCGTATTCGTCCGGCTTCACGCTGGTGCGGCACCGTATCGAGCTGCCGCCCAATGCCGAGTCGCTGTTCAAGGCCGAGGCCGAGAAGAACGCGCCCAAGACCTGCACGCCCGACAACCCGTCCGGCGGTGTTGCCGCCGCGGGCGCCGCAGGGGCGACCACCGGTGCTGCGGCGGCAGCGGCGCCGGGCACGGCAAAGAAGGAACCGGCCACGGCGGATGCGCCCAAGCCGCGTGATCCGGGCATGCAGATGGTGTTCTACAGCCTGTACATGCACCTGCTGGACTTCCAGGGCTACGAAGAGAATCCCAAGCGCGCCCGGCCGGCGTACTGGGATGCCAGCAACGAGTTCGTCGTGGGCGAGCGCGCCAAGGACAAACAGGAGGTGCCGCCGCCCCCGGTGCAGGCCGCTGCGGAAGCCCCGGCCGAGGTGGAAGAGGTGGGCTGCGATTGCGGCCACGGTATCTCCAGCGAAGCCAATGAACTGCTCGGGTTCTTCCCACCCGAGACCAAGGAATGGGACAACGTGACGTCCGAGGAGCTGGTCCATGAGTGACGCCGCCGCGCCGATCATCGGCCTGAACATCCGCAAAGAGGCCAGCGGCAAGAGCGCCCGCATCGGGCTGCTGCCGCGTGGTGCCCGCATCACGGTGAAGAACCGCGGCGACAAGTGGGCGCAGATCGACCGCATCCTGGAAGGTGAGATCGCGCCGGTGCGTCCGGGCGAGGCGGTGGATCCGGCGGCCGCGCAGGGCTGGGTGTTCCTGTCCGAGCTGGACCCCGGCCCCAAGGCGCCGCTTACGCTGGACCAGGTGGTGATTCCGGAGAAGCCCATTCCGGTCAGTGCCGGTGCGCTGATCGGCCACGTGGGCGAGTACCAGCAGTACGTGGATGCCCAGCCGCGCGCCAAGCGTGGCTGGCGACAGATGGTGCACATCGAGACCTTTGCCGGTAATGACCTGCCGGTGTTCGTCAAGACGGCGCGCAAGTATGCGTCGCTGTTGCCGCCCAACACCGGCTCGCTGTTCCTGATCGACAAGGGGGCCAAGCTCAAGCTGCCGGTGCCGCACGACACCACCTGGCCGGCCGATACGCGACTGGTGCAGGGCAAGGACGGCGCGATTGGTCCGTGGGCGAAGATCCAGAAGGCGGGCCTGGTGGTGATGGACCGCGAGGCATTGGGCGCCTACTCGTCCAAGAGCAAGCGCTACGCCAAGGCGCCCGACGCCGAATGGACCGGCTGGTTCGTCGGCCCGGCCGACACCGACCGCACCCTGGACGAGAAGCTGGCCAAGAAGCTGAACTACAAGCGTCGCGAGATGCGCATGCCGCAGGGTGACGCGGTGTGGGTGGAGCGTGCGGCGCTGGTGTCGTGCGGTGCGGACGGCATGAAAGTGTGGAAGAAGTTCCCGTTGCGGCTGGATGGCCCCGATGCCGGTGGTGAAGCCGCCTTTGCCCGCGTGATGACCCGCGCCGAGCTGGAGAAGAACCCGCCGGCAGACCGCGTTGTCGACGCCGATGGCAAGCCGTGGTGGCGTGTATCGGTGCGCAGCCAGAATGCTGGCAAGATCCACGTCGGCTGGGTCTGCGAAAGCGGCATGCCGAAGGTGGGCTGGCAATCGCCGTGGGCGTGGCCGGGCTTCGACTGGGTGGAAGAAGGGCAGATCCAGCCGGTGGACATGCTGTCGGCCTCGCTGGTGAACATGGGCGCGCTGCGCGCCGATGAGGTCACCGACTACAAGATGCGCGCCGACAAGGTCGACCAGAGCGCGCTGGTCAAGAAGCTCTATGAGCAGCTGGACACCGACAAGAGCGGCTACCTGTCCAAGGCCGAGCTGCGCACGGCGATGGAACAGCCGCTGATGGCCCAGGCCATGAGCCGGATGATCGCCAAGTACGAAAGCGAATGGGGCGGCAGCGACGCCAAGTGGGACGCGTTGGATCCGCTGATGCTGGGTGGCCAGCCCGAGTGGAGCGCCGAGAAGCTGCGTATCAAGCATCTGCGCTGGTGGGACAAGGTACAGCCGAAGGTGCCCGGCTTCCCGGTGTCGCCGGAGGTGTACCACCTCCACCCGATCGCCCTGCTCAACAATTTCTATTCGCCGCTGGGCGAGGCCAACGCCGCGGCCACCGATGGCGGTGCCACCAGCAAGAGCGGCAAGCACTGGCATGGCCGGTTCCTGCAGAGCGCCAAGGTGGCTGACCTCAAGTCGCCGTTCCGCGAGGGCGCCAGCAGCTTCATCGCGGCGATGAAGGCCGGTGGCATCGATGTGATCATCAACACCACCCTGCGTCCGCCGCAGCGCTCCTACCTGATGTACTACGCACGCGAAGTGGTGCAGGGGCTGGCCCCGGGCAAGGTACCCAAGTTCGTGCCGCAGAATGGCGACGAACCGGTCAACATCGATTGGGAGCACCTGGACGCCAACGGCAAGCCGGACCTGGACGCGGCCAAAAAGGGCGCGCGTGAGATGGACCAGGCGTATGCGGCCGCCGGTGCGATCGGCAAGCCCTACAGTTCCAACCACAACGGGGGCGAGGCGATCGACATGAAGTTCGATCCCCCGTGGGGCATCGGCAAGACCGTCAAGAACGCCAATGGCGTGTCGGTGGCCATTACCAACAAGCGCGACCTGCAGGAAGTAGGCGCCACGTACAAGGTCTATCACTGGACCTACTACGGCCCCAAGAACAAGGTCGACGAACCGCATTGGTCCAAAACAGGTAATTGAGCATGTCCATGAAAGGCGCCATCGCTGCTGTGTTTTCCCTGCTTGCCGTCGCTGGCAGCGCCCACGCGGCCGGGCCGTCCGCGGGCGGCTGGCGCAGCCTGCCCATCGGGCCGGCGTATTCGGTGTCCGAACAGCGCAGCGCGTTCGTGATGCTGCCCGCCGATGCGGGCAAAGGCAGCCGTTTCACGGTGATGGACCTGACCCGGGGGCAGCCGGTCTGCTGCCTGGAGGTCTCCAGCCCGCGGCTGCAGCAGGCCACCCTGGAGCATTCCTACCAAGTGCCCAGGGTGTGGGCATCGGATCTGACCAGTGGGCTGGACAATGGCGCCAGCGGGGCATCGCACGTGTTCGCTGCGCGCCCTGTGGGTCGCCTGCTGGGCTACCGGTTCGAGGGGCATTTCACCGAGAGCGGCGAATGGGGCGGCCTGTTGCTGCCGGCCGATGCACAGGCGGCGGGTGCGGGCAAGGTGAGCTTCGGCGGTGCTACCTACACGGTGGTCCGCACCGTGGACACGTTGCCCGACGATGACGGCGGGCTGGAAACCTACCGCCTCACGCCTGAAACCGGTGGCGCGGCGCAGACGGTCGACGTACGCTTCGGCACCAATTGATCCTCCCGCGCCGCTGACGCATAGTGGCGGCGCTTTCAACACTGGACCCACACCCATGCAGGGCAGAAACATCACGCAGGCGCTGCTGTTGGCGCTGGGGCTTTCCGTTGCCCTGGATGCCGCGGCACAGGGCGCGACCACGGCCACGGTATTTGGCGGCTGGCGCAACCTGCACTCGGCCAATGGGGTCGAGCCGGCACAGGACGACCTGGCGTTTGCGATGCTGCCGACGAGCGCGGCCAAAGGCACGCGCTTTGCCATCCTGGACCGGGAAGCCAAGCGCGTGGTGTGCTGCATGGTGGTGAGCAGCGACCGGCTGGACGCGGGCGTGCTGGAATCGCAGTACCGCCTGCCCGGCGTCTGGGTGTCGGACCTGCTCAATGAAGGCAACGACACTCCGCCGCCCTACGAACCGCGCGTATACGAAATGAAACGCGACGGTGCACTGGCCACGTACGTTTTCCATGACGCGATCGAGGCCTACAGCGACCTGGGTGGGCTGCTGCTGCCTCCGGGTGCCAGCATCGATGCCGCCGGCACGGTCAAGACCGGCAGCCGCAGCTACACGCTGCAGTTCCAGACAACCACCTTCACCGACGAAGATGGCTCGCTGGATCGCTTCACCCTGCGCCCGGTGGGGTCGCCCGGAGCCCCCGTCGTGGTTGAGGTTCCCTACGCGACCTACTGACTACGTTGGCGGCACGTTGACGTAGTTTTAACGGACGCTGCCTTGCGTAGCGTGCGTGTTGGTTTTGCATCTGCTACCGTCGGATCACAGGGGATGGAAGCGACACCGGCGATGCCGGTGCCGCGCGAGCCAAGGTGAGCCATGGAAGCAATGCGGAACCTGATGACACAGGCGGCCCGGTTGTTGGATGGGGAACGTCTGTACCGGATGCAGTTGCCGGATGCGCCGATGGTGCTGGTGGACCGCTGGCAGGGTGAAGAACAGCTCTCGCACGGGTTCCGCTACGAGGTACTGCTGTTGGCGCTCGATGCCGACCTGCCCCTGGAGACGTGGCTGGGCAGCGCTGCCTGCCTGCAGACCCGGCTGGCCGATGGTCGCTGGCTGCCCCGGCATGGCCTGATCACCGAAGCGCACCTGCTGGCGGACGATGGCGGCCTGGCGCGCTACCGCGTGGTGCTGCGTGATGCCAGTTGCCGCTTGGAACACGGCCACAACAGCCGCGTGTTCCAGAACATGGACGTGCAGCAGATCGTCGACACCGTATTGGGCGACCACGCCGGCCAGCTGCAGTGGCGCTGGAGCGGGGAAGCGGCGGATTTTCTCAAGGGCGCGCGACCGCGCAGCTACTGCGTGCAATATCGCGAGACCGACCTGGCCTTCATCCAGCGACTGCTTGCCGAAGAAGGCCTGGGCTGGCGGGTGGAAGACAGCGGGCAGGATCCAGGTGGCCACGTGCTGGTGCTGTTTGCCGATGTGGCCGCGCAGGCACAGGACCCGGTGTCGCAGGCGGGCGGCGGGGTGCGTTTCCACCGTGCCGATGCCACCGAAGCCGATGACACCGTGCAGGCCGTTGGCCGCCGGCGTCGCCTGGGCGCCCAGCGCCTGACGCTGCACAGTGATGATTACAAGGCCAGCCGTTCGCTCGGCGCCGGCGTGCCGTTGGAAGGCGGCGGCCAAGGGGAGGCGCGTGAGGTCTATGACCCGTCCGGTGCCTACAGCTTTGCCGACAGTGTGGAAGCGGATCGTTACGCCGGGCTGATGGCCCAGGCGGGCGAGGCGCAGGCCCAGCAGTGGCAGGGGCGTAGCACGCTGCGCAGCGCCACGGCCGGCCAGTGGATGACGGTGACCGGGTTGCCCGGGAACGCGCCTTCCGAACTCGTGTTGACCCGGGTGCGGCATGTGGGAATCAACAATCTGCCGGTGGACCTGCGCGAAGCACTTGCAGGGCTTCAGCCGGTGGACGCCGCCGAGGCGTCCGCAGACGGTTCCGGGGCCGCACAGACGCACGGCTACACCAATACCTTCGACGCCCAGGCACGCGACCTGGCCTGGCGGCCGGTGTTGTTCGACGACAGTGGTGCGCGACTGAACCCGCGGCCGTTGGCACCGGGCTACCAGACGGCCGTGGTGGTGGCCGCGCCCGGGGTCAGCACGGAGGGCGCGCGCGACGTGCATGCCGACAGCCTCGGGCGGATCCGGGTTCGTTTCCATTTCCAGAGCGCGGCGGGCGCGAGTGCCGACAGCACCTGGCTGCGCGTGGCCCAGCGCTATGCGGGGCCGGGCGTTGGCAGCCAGTTCGTGCCGCGCGTGGGGCAGGAGGTCCTGGTGGGCTTCCTGGAGGGCGACATCGATCGTCCGGTGGTACTGGGCAGCCTCTACAACGGCCAGGGTGAGGCCGGTACCGTGCCGACCCCGGGCGGCCGCAGCGCCGAGGCCGATACCCGTGCCTATGCGCAGGCCGGCGATGCCGTGGCCAGCGCGCAGGGCAACCTCAGCGGCGGCCATGCGCCGGCCTGGCACGCCGCCGGCGGCGGTGAGGATGCGCATCGACATGCCGGGGCGATGTGGGGCGTGCAGTCCCGCGAGTGGGGCGGGCAGGGTTACAGCCGCCTGCTGTTCGACGACAGCGATGCCCAGCTGCGGCTGCAGCTGGCGACCACGCAGGCGTCCAGCGGCCTGAGCCTGGGCCATCTGGTCCACCAGGCCGACAACTACCGCGGCAGCCTGCGCGGCGAAGGGTTTGAACTGCGCAGCGATGCCTGGGGCAGCGTGCGTGGGCAGGCCGGGCTGTGGCTCAGTGCCTATGCGGGCGCTACCAGCGCCGCCGGCACCGCCTCGGCGCCGGTCGCGCTGCTGACCCAGCTGGATACGCTGGGCAGTACGTTTGCGGTGGCCGCCGGCACGCATCAAACGGTGCGTCTGGCCGACAGTGAAGGCGTGCTGCGCCCGGCGCACTCCCGGCTGGTGACCGATGCCGCGCCGCTGCAGGCGTTGCTGCGCAGCACCCGTACCGCGGTAACGGGCGCGGCTTACCCCGATGCGCGTGGGGCCGCCCCGGACCGCGATGCCGCGGCCGGCGACGGCCGCGTGCCGCACACCGGCGACCCGTTGCTGGGCATCGCCGCACCCGCGGGCATCGCGCACGTGGCCGGGCAGTCGCTGCAGTGGGCGCAGGGCGAGACGCTCACCTTGGGCAGCGGCCTGGCCAGCGAAACCGTGGTGATGGGCCAGGCACGCTGGCACAGCCGCCAGGCGCTGGGCGTGCTTGCGGCGGCGCGCACCGGTAAAGGCGCGCAGGCCACTACGCTGAGCGTGGTCAGCGGCACCGGGACGCTGGAACTGCTGGCGCAGAATGACGAGATCCGGGTGCAGTCGCAGGCGGCGCTGCACGGCGCCAGCGCCCAGGCCGCGCTGGAATTGGCCGCCGGGCGCACGCTCCATGTGGCCACGGCCGGTGGTGCCAGTCTCACCATCGAACAGGGCAACATCACCTTCACCGCGCCGGGCACCATCACCGTGCATGCGGCGCGCAAGTCGTTCCAACCCGGCGGCAGCGGCAACTATCCGTTGCCGGTGTTCCCGCAGTCGGTGTGCAAGGAATGCCTGCTGTTGGCCGCGCAGCGTGCCGCGCCGTTGACCCCGAAGGGCTGATCTATGGTGCCGACGACCTTCCCCCGCACGCAGTGGCAGCCCTTGGCGACGGGGCTGCATCGCTATCTACTGCTCGACGGCGCCCAGTGCGACGCACCACAGGCCGTGCTGCAGTTCCTGCCGCATGCGGCGTCGCGCCTGTTCGATGGGCTGCTGGCCGATGGCAGCGCCGATACCTCGGTGTATCTGTCCCGGCTGCCCCCTGAGCTGCCGGCGGAGGCCGTGCTGCTCCGCCTGGACGGCCATGCCAGGGCACTGGGAGCCGCCACGGTGATCGAGTCCGGGTTGACGCAGGACGTGCTGCTGCAGCGCCTGTCGCGCCGGCTGGATGCGCGGTACCCCAACGGCAAGGAATTCCTGGCCCGCTTCTACGACGGGCGCGTGCTGCCCTGGTGGGTGCAGGCGCTGGACCCCGAGCAGCGCGACGCGTTTCTCGCGGTGGGGGAGCGCTGGCATTACGTGACCCACGATCATCGCTGGGACACCCTGGCGCTGACCTGTCCGGCCATCGATCCGCACCTGCTGCCGTGGACGTTGGAAGCCGAGCAGCGTCGTGTGCTGATCGATTCCGCCTACCCCTACACGCTGATCGAGCACTACCAGCTCACCGATCCGGAACTGCTCGATCGCCTGCCATCGGCCAACTGGTACCGGTTCCTGCGCGGCGCGGTGGCGCTGGCCGCCCGGTTCGGCATCGAAGACAGCCGACGGGTGCTGATGGTGTGTACCTGGGCGTTGCTGGCTGGCGATGACCTGGCCGACGACCCGGCCTGGCAGCAGCGATTGCAGGACTTCGCCGATGGCCGCCGCACCGCAAAGCAGATCGGCGATGCGGTCTGGCCGATGGAGGAAACCTGGTGATGCCGTCCCGTTCGTACACCGTTGGTCTGTTTCTCGTGGAGCGTGCATGTTGAATCTGAAGTCGTTTACTTGGATCGCGCTTGCGGCGCTCGCCATCGTGCTGATCGGCGCGGGTTGCTCGCGTGCGATGGCCAAGAGCAAACCGAAGTCGCCGTACCTGACGCTGTTCGCGTTCAATTACAGCGACCGCTATCTGTACGACACGCGGGTGGATGGCAAGTGGATGGGCGGAATATCGGCCTATACCAACAGTGGTTCGGTGATGGGTCCGCTGGCGCCACGCACTGGCAAACCGATCACGCTCAACGTCAGCTGGGAGCTGTCCGGCCGTTACGACCTGAAGTCCAATACGTATGAGAAGGTCGGACCACTGGAGCCGCGGTCGGCGCAGGTGACGGTGCGCCAGCCGTATCCGGCCGACCCGCACACACTGCTGCTGCACTTCTACCAGGACGGTCACGTCGAGGCCGAACTGCTCGAGCGCGGCAAGGACCCCTGGGACCTGCGCCGCGAGAAGATCCCTGAGGGCCATATCGCCAACCAGGGCCTGTAAGTTCGCGTTGCCCGTTCTCCAAGGAAGCCATCCGGTGCCCGCACCGGTAGATGAAGGAGTGCACTGCCGATGACCGCAACTGATCCCACTGCCATCCCCGGCCAGGTTGACCTGGAACCCGGCTCGCCCGAGCCGGTGGCCGACGCTGATCCCACGGCGCGCACTGCGCGGCTGGCCCGGGGTACCCGGCCGATGACCGATGCCGAGCGCCAGCAGCGGCAGGCCGCGCAGAGCTGCACGCTGCCCGAGAAGGAAGAGGCCACCACCGGCTGCAGCCAGTCGCTGCAGGTCACCATTTATTTCGATGGCACCGGCAATAACCGCGATGCCGAGATGGGCAAGCAGGAAAACGAACGCGCCCTGTCCAACATCGCCCGCCTATACAACGCCCGCATCGATGGCCACCGCAACGTGCTGTCCACGTACCTGGCCGGGGTCGGCACCCCGTGCCCGGAGGTGGGCGACAGCGGTGGCACGTTGGGCTTGGCGATCGGCAAGGGCGGGCGCGAGCGCATCGATCATGCGCTGGAGCAGCTGGATACCTTCATCTCCCAGCAGGCGGCGCAGATGCGCATCGTGGTGGTGAACGTGTCGGTGTTCGGCTTCTCCCGCGGCGCGGCGCAGGCCCGTGGGTTCATCCGCGACCTGGTGGCGCTGTGCAAGCGCCAGCCCGATGGCACCTGGATGTACAACAAAACCGTGCCGATGCGGATAGGGTTCGCCGGCCTGTACGACACGGTGGTGTCGGTGTGGCCGTCGCTGGCGCACGCCGCCGTCAATGCGGGCAACGGCCATAACGGCTGGGGCGAGGGTATGCGCATCCCGCCGATGGTGGTGCAGTCGGTGCACATGACCGCCGCGCACGAACTGCGTGGCCAGTTCCCGCTGGACTCCACCCGCGACGATGCACGCTATCCCGACAATACCCAGGAGATCTGGTATCCGGGCGTGCACTCCGACGTGGGCGGTGGCTACGATCCGCAGCACCAGGGGCGCCAGAACAGCATCGCGCGGTTCGCCCTGAACGAGATGTACGACATCGCCCTGGCCGGCGGCGTGCTGCTGCACCCGATGAGCCGGCTGGACCCGGAGGTTCTCGCGGAGTTCGACAAGTCCGATCCCGAGCTGCAGGCGGCGTACAACGCCTACCTGCAGGCGGTCCGGGTGAAGCGGGGGCGCATGGAAGACGTGCAGGCCGCGCACATGGAGCTGCTGCACCGCTGGTTGAAGGTGCGGGTGGCGCGCGGCGACAAGCTGCCGTCGATGCAGCGCCTGCAGGAGCGCCAGGATGCGCTGGATGCGGAGGTGAAGACCCTGCGCCGGCGCCGCGCGCAGCTGGGCGACCCGTATGCCCGCGATGGCGGTCCCAGCGACATGAGCAGCGAACAACTGGCCGAATGGAACCGGGTGTCCGATGAATTGAGCGCACGCAACGATGCGCTGTCGGAGGTCAAGAAGCAGCGCAAGGGCCTGGCCAGCGAGACCGACACCCTGGTCGGCAAGATGGTCAGCCTGCGTCGCAAGCGCGAGCGCGGCAAGCGGCTCACCCTGGCCGAGCGCACCATGCTCGATGCCTGGGACAACAAGCAGCTGCTGCCCGAAGCGGTGGAGACCTTCTTCGACGGCTACGGCCACGACTCGATCTCGCACTGGTTCATCGGCAACCTGGCGATGTGGCGGGTGCTGTACTTCGGCGATACCAAGTACAAGCCCGGCGACATCGAGGAGAGCGCTGCGGCGCCCCAGGCGGAGACCGAGCCCGCGTAAGGCCCGGTGCCTGAGGGCACGGGCAGCAGGGCGGTGCCGTGTCGCAGGGCGGTCAAAGGCGAGCGGGTACACTACGCGCCGAGCCGGCCCGGAGCGGGCCGGACGGTAGCCGTAGCCGAGTCCTGCCCGTGATCCACCGACTGTTCCTGCCCTGCGTCCTGCTGCTGTTGGCTGCCTGTGCCAGCGCACCACCCCCGGCCAAGCCGCCGGTCAATCCCGATGCGCTGTGGGGGATCGTGCAGCGCGACTGCCGCCTGCAGGGACCGCCGCAGGGAAGCTGCGTGGCGGTCAACCCGCAAGCCGGACGCCGCGACGTGGTGCTGAAGGACTCGCACGGCCAGTATCAGTACCTGCTCCTGCCGCTGGACCGGGTGACCGGCATCGAAAGCCCGTTGCTTATGCGCACCGATGCGCCCAACTATTTCGCGGCCGCCTGGCAGGAGCGCTGGCGCACCGCGCAGGCACTGGGGCGCCCGCTCCCACGGGAGGTCACCAGCCTGGCGCTGAACTCGCCGCACGGGCGCTCGCAGCACCAGCTGCACATCCACGTGGACTGCCTGCGCGCCGATGTCCTCGCGCAGCTACAGCGCATGGGGCCGGGCATCCAGACGCGCTGGCAACCGCTGCCGGAGCCGCTGCGGGGCCACCGCTACCAGGCGCGGCGGGTGGCGGGGGAGGCGTTGACGGTCGATCCGGTGCGGCTTCTGGCCAGCGAACTGGCCGGTGTGCAGGACCTCGGCCAGTGGTCGCTGGTGGTGGCGGGGGCCCACGCCAGTGATGGCAGCCCTGGGTTCCTGCTGCTGGCCACGCAGCTGGATGCAGCACAGGGCAACGATGCCAGCGGCGAAGAACTGCAGGACCATGCCTGTGCGGCAGTGACCGGCGCGCAGGACGCGCTCGACGGGGTGCGCTGAGCTCTGCGCTATGCTGTTCGTTTACGACAGGATGCAGCACATGCCAGGGACGTTGCAGCGCAGGACCCGTTTTGCCGCCATGGCGGTGGTGTTGGCGGCCATCAGCAACGCAGCGGCGTCCGCACCGGTGCACGACCGTGCCGGCAACCGGCTGGAGGCGCTGATCGAGCAGCCCGCCGCGCAGGCGGGCGCTGAGGACGCGTCGGCACGCTTCTGCACGGCCGACCGGCAGTGGTGTGTGCGCACCGCCCGCGAGGGCGACGAGCGGGCGTCGCAGCTGGAGATCGAGCACCACCTGCCCGGTGCGGCCGAGCCCCATACCTGGTTCATCCCGCTGGATACCGCCGGTGCCGACGCCACCGGCACCGATACGCCATGGCCGTTCATCGTGCGCCTGGCGCCCGGGGCCGACGCGGGGCAGAGGCCGACCGACCCGCAGCAGGCGGCCCTGGAAAACGTCCTGGTGGGCGTACAGCGCAGTGTGACGACGATGTACTCCGGCGGGGATGCCGGCGCGTCCACCCTGGTGCTGAGCCGTATCCGCCACATGGACGATGGCATCCAGATCGATCCGGACGTGCTGACGCTTCCCGCGGACGGCCACGCCATGATTCGTGCCTGCTTCGGTGAGCAGGACACCGCCCGGCGCGCGGGCGCCTGCCATGACCAGTACAGCTTCGCCGGCGTGCTGCGCCTGGACCCGGACGGGGAGGGCATGCCGGTGCTGCGCTACACCACCACCGCCACCCGTTTCCCGGCAGGGGCGTCGCGGCTGCAGGATTCCCAGGCGCGCGCACCGCTGCGCAAGCAGGACCTGCGCACCCAGACCGACCGGACCTGCTCCTACCAGCGGGTGCTGCGCTTCGATGGCGGCCGCTACCAGCCGGATACGCCGCTGCCCGAGTGCAGCGAGTTCACCGCGCTCTAGGCGATGACCGCCGCGCCGGCTGCCCTCCATGCCTTCCGGCACGGCGCAAATCGTCATGGAGCCACGCTATAGTGACCGATCAATGCGGTGCCCGCTTTCGCGCCCGGGCTGTCTGGCGCGTCGTACCTGACCTATTCCATGACTGCTGAAACCACTACCCCTCCGGCGCAGGCCCAGGCCGCCGGCCCGCTGTTCTACCGCCAGCCGCTGCCGCTGCAATCGGACAAGCACGCCAATTGGCGCCTGGTGCAGGGCACCGTGGCCTTTGCGGCCGAAACCAATGCCATTCCGGCCGTGGTGGGCGAGTTCGGCCTGGCGGCCCAGCATTTCCCGATCCTGTTCACCGGCAAGGACGCTGCGCCGATCGTGGCCGTGGGCCTGGCCCGCAGCAACCTGTTCATCGACGGCGACAAGTGGGCCGAAGACACCTACGCCCCGGCCTACGTGCGCCGGTACCCGTTCGTGTTCATGCAGGCCGATACCAACGGTGACTACCTGCTGGCCATCGACGCCGAAGCCGAGCATGTCAACAAGGGCACCAGTGACGAAGGCGAGCCCCTGTTCGTGGACGGCAAGGCCACCGAACTGGTCGACAACGCCATGCGTTTCTGCGGCGATTTCACCCGCGAACACGAGGCAACCCGTCAGTTCACCGCGGCGATCCTGGCCCAGGACCTGCTGGTGGAGCGCAGCATCGATGTGACCCTGAACAACGGCGAGCAGATGTCGGTGAACGGGTTCCACGTGGTCGACGTGGAAAAGCTGTCCAAGCTGCCCGATGACATCGTGCTGGCCTGGCACCGCAATGGCTACCTGGCGCTGGTGCACCACCACCTCAGCTCGCTGTCGCGCTTCAACGCGCTGGTCCAGCGGCAGAGCCTGCAGGCCGCTGCCAAGGCCTGATCGCCCCAGCCAGGGGGATGCATCACGACGGCGACCGCAGGGTCGCCGTTTTTGTTTGGTTCTTCGCCCCTCTGCGGGGCAGGCAGAAACGTTTCTTGACGCTTTCCAGACGCGGCCGTCGGCGGGTCGGGCGCAGGGTCCCCATGTCCTTGGAGACGAAATAAAGGGGGAGGTGGCGGCCGCAGGCCGACGCCGGAGGACATTCGCCGGAAAGGGCATGGGAACCCAGCGCCCGCCCCACCGACGGCCGTCAAAAAAAAGCGTGGCGTCCACCTGCGCACCGCAAGCCGAGCCCCGTAGCGGCCGGCAGGCGCCTGGGCAAAATAAAGGAGGAGGCCGCGACTACGGCCGGGGGACATTTGCGCCAGGCGCCTACCGACCGTTACGGGGCCCTTACGCTCGCGACCGGCCCAATCGGAGACGCCAGCCAATTCAGACGCCGCCCGCACACCGGGCCATCCGCGTAGCGCCCTGCTCACTCTGCAAGGTTTCCTGCAACAACGCGCTTCCCTCAAAGGGAAGAGAAACCTCTTTGTGTCGCGGCCCAGTGCTGCCGGGCCTTAGGCAAAAAACCGATATGCATATCCCGGCCGGTCATTTCCCGGGCGGGGTCGCATTCAGCAGACTGGCGCGCCTTCCGGACCCCCTGCGGCAATGGCTTGCCGCACCGGAGCGTTGTCCCCCACCCAGGAATCTGCATGTCTCTGCTTCGTCGTCCGCTGCGCCTGCGGCCATTGGTCGTGTCCCTGTTGCCCCTGCTTGCCGCCAGCCCGTTCGCGCATGCCGCCGATGGCCCGGCGCCCACCGAACTGGAGGCGGTCCGGATCACCGGCTCGCGCATCCCCCGCGCCAGCGTGGAAGGGCCCTCGCCGGTCACCGTGATCACCCAGCAGCAGATCGAGGCGCAGGGCTACCGCAGCGCCTTTGAAGCGCTCAGCGCGCTGACCGAGAACACCGGCAGCGTGCAGGGCGAAGACTTCGGCAACACCTTCACCCCGGCCGCCAACACCATCAACCTGCGCGGCCTCGGCCCCAACCGCACCCTGGTGCTGGTCAACGGGCGCCGGCAGTCGGACTACCCGCTGGCCTACGAAGGCTCGGTCAACGTGGTGAACCTGGCCAACATCCCCAGCGCGCTGATCGACCGCATCGAGGTTCTCACCGGCGGCGCGTCCGCCGTGTACGGCTCGGACGCCATCGCCGGGGTGGTCAACATCATCCTGAAGAAGTCCTACGAGGGCGTTGGCATCAACGTCAAGGCCGGTACCACCGAGCAGGGTGGCGGCGACAACCAGCGCCTGCAGGTCGTGGGCGGCAGCGCCGGTGACCAGTGGGAGGCGATCTTCGGGCTGGAAATCGCGAACCGCAAGGCGATCTACGGCTCGCAGCGCGACTTCATGGATTCCCTCACCGACGACCCGCGCGGGGTCACCCCACTGGCCACCGGCGTGGCCTACCGGCGCAATGCCAGCACCAACAGCTACATCGATCCTGGCGCCGCCGGCTGCGACGCCAGCAGCGGCCTGTACGGCGGCAGCGTGTTCCGTGCGCAGAATCCGCGCCAGGGCTGGTACTGCGGCAGCAATGAAGCAGCGGCCACGTTCTGGACCGTGCAGACCGAGAAGCGCAACATCGACGCGTACAGCGCGCTGACCTGGCACCTCAACGACCGCCAGGAACTGTTCGCCGACGTGGCCATCGGCACGGCGCGGATCTACAACAACACCCGCGCGCCCAGCTGGACCTCGTCGCGCAACTATTTCTACAACCAGAACAGCGGGCAGCTGGAAAGCTGGTACCGCCGCTTCGCCCCCGAAGAGATCGGCGGCGTGCAGCGCAATGCCAACCGCTTCCTGGAGTCGTCGTGGTCGTTCAACGTGGGCGCGCGCGGCAGCCTGGGTGCCAGCGACTGGGACTACGAAGCGGCCTACAGTCGCTCGCGTTACGAAAACCGCACGCGCCGACCGGTGCTGCTGGCCGGCATCAACGACTACCTGCTGGGGCCGAAGCTCGGCACGCGCAATGGCGTGGACGTGTATGCGCCCGATCCTGCGCGGCTGTACCAGCCGCTGACGCCGAACGAGTACGAGAGCCTGTCGTCCACCCAGGAGAGCCGCAACGCGGCCTGGCTGCAGGCGGCCACCTTCAGCGTGAACGGGCAGCTGTTCGACCTGCCGGGCGGCCGTGCGGCGCTCGCCGCCGTGGTCGAAGCAGGCAGCCAGGGCTACCGCAACCGTCCCGATCCGGCCCTGGCCACCGGCGAGTTCTGGAACACCAGTGCCGGCATTCCGTCCGGTGGCGAGCGCGACCGCTATGCCGCCGGTGTCGAGCTGCAGCTGCCCCTGCTGGAGCGCCTGACCGCCACCGTGGCCGGTCGCTACGACCAGTACCGCGCCGCCGGTGACCATATCGGCAAGGCCACCTGGAGCACCGGCCTGGAGTTCCGCCCGTTAGACAGCCTGCTGCTGCGCGCCAGTGCCGCCACCAGCTTCCGCGCGCCGGACATGAACTATGTGTTCGCCAGCGAAACCCGCGGCTACAACCCGGGCATGACCGACTACTGGCGCTGCCGCACCGCCGGGCAGGCGTATGACGACTGCGACTACAGCGGCCTCTCGATCGACTACACCAGCGGCGCCAATCCGCAACTGCAGCCGGAGACGGCCAAGTCGTACGGGGTGGGCCTGGTGTGGTCGCCGACGGCGAACCTGGACGTCACCGCCGACTACTACGACATCCGCATCGACGATGAAGTAACCAACCTGGATTCGTCGCGGATCCTGCGCGATGAGGCCGATTGCCGCCTGGGCCAGACGGTGGGCGGCGATGTCCGCGACATCAACTCGGCACAGTGCCAGGACGCGCTGGCGCGGGTGATCCGCAACCCGGCCGACGCGGCGGTGCAGCCCAACCAGGTGACCCGCGTGCTGATCAACCCGATCAACGCAGCATCCGAATCGGTGCGCGGCATCGACCTGAAGGCCACCGCGCGCTGGGATGCGGGCCGCTACGGCCGGTTCTCCACGCGGCTGGCCTACTCGCTGGTGATCGACCATGAGTACCGCCAGTTCGCCGAGGATGACGTGGTGGACCAGCGCAACTCGCTCGATTCCTACCAGTGGCGCAGCAAGGTCAACGGCAGCGTGACCTGGGCGATCAACGACTGGACCGCCACCTTGTACGGCATGCGCTACGGCTCCCTGCCCAAGACCGATGGCAGCGGTCGGATCGCGCCGTACATGACCTACAACGCCAGCCTTTACCGCACGCTCACCGAGAATGCGAGCGTGGGCCTGATCGTCAACAACCTGTGCGACAGCCGCCCACCGGCCGACAAGAATGGCGGCGGCTGGCCGTTCTACCCGGTCGGCAACTACGACCCTTACGGGCGCCAGTTGTGGCTGGAATTCGACTATCGCTTCCTGTAACGCGGACGTGTGTGCGGCGCACCGGGGCCCGGCATTGCCGGGCCCCTTCTGCATGCGCCGGCGCGGTCACGCAGGGGCTGATGACGACAGCGTGTGCCAGCGCTGCAGCCTCGCTGGCGTATGCTGCGTCGCTGCCATGGATGCGACGTGGCGTGGACAAGGAGTGTAATGATGTCTGTTGTGTACCGACCTGCCGTACCGGCTGACGCCGCGGCCTGTATCGACCTGCGCGGGCGCACGCGCGAGAACGCGTTTTCCGCTGAACAGCTGGCCGCGCTGGGCATCACTGTGGAGAGCTGGGCCGCGGGCATCGCTCAGGGAGACTTTCCCGGGCACGTGGCCGAGGCCGATGGCGCCCTGGTGGGCTACTGCTTCGGCGACCGCGACAGTGGCGAAATCATCGTGTTGGCGCTGCTGCCGGCGTGGGAAGGCAAGGGCATCGGCAAGGCGTTGCTGGCACGGATGGTGGACGACTTCCAGGAATGGGGCATGGAGCGCCTGTTCCTGGGCTGCGCCGCCGATCCGACCGTTCGCTCGTACGGCTTCTACCGGCACCTGGGATGGCGACCAACCGGCGAGATCGACGATCTGGGCGATGAGGTACTGGAATTGCACCTGCGCGCCTAACCGCGACACTGCGCGGATATGGCTGCTTCCACGCATGCGTGGGTAGGAACACCACGCAGTGACGGTGATGCGCAACGTGTGTCCCGATTTTCCCACGGCAAGGGCGCGATGCTGGCGGCAGGTTCTGGAGGCCGCCGATGCGAACTGTCCCTTGTCGTTCCCTGTTGCGTGCCCACGGGTGGTGGTTGCTGGCCCTGTTGCCGGTGTCCGCAATGGCGGCTCCATCGCCCCTGCCACCCGTGCCCCAGGTGCAGCAGATCCATAAATGCCGCGTTGCCGGGGTGGCCACGTTCCAGCGTCACGCCTGCGCCGAGGGGCAGGCCGAACAGGCCTGGGAAGTGGATGCAGTGCCGGCCGAGCGCCAGCACGCCGCCCGGATCGAGGCGATCCGGCGCGAACTGCAGGCACGCAAGCGTGCGCAGGAACCGCAGCGCCGGGCGCCGGCGGATCCGCGTCCGCGCCGCAGTACTTCGCCACGCGGTCGAACGCGCGGGCCGGTGGGCGCGGTCATCGCGCTTCATCATCAGCCGCGCATGTGCGCGAAGGCGAAGCGCCAACGCGATGTCGCCTACCGGAAGGCAGGCATGTCGCGCAGCTTCGCCCTCAGCCGGCGCATGGACGACGCCGTATTCGATGCGTGCCGCTGAGTTCGCCTTGGCTATCTGGACGGTTGGGTCATCAGGTAGCGTGCCAGTGCATCGAATGCGGGCAGGGTGGTGGGATCGTTGGCGCTGTTGCCGGCCACGGGATGGGATCCGAAGCGGGCGATCACCACCTTGGCGGCAGGATCGATATACAGCGCCTGGCCGTGCACGCCGCGCGCCATGTACGCGCCATGCGGGTTGTGGCTGACCCACCACATGCCACGGTAGCTCCAGCCCGGCAGCAGAGTGTAGCCGGCCTTGGCGAAGGCGCGCTTGTCACCGCCTACCCGGATACGCGCGATGGCGGCGGCGGGGATGACCTGCTGCCCGTTGCTGCGACCGTCCTGCAGCAGCAATTGGCCAAGCCGGGCCATATCACGCAGCCCGGCATTGAGGCCGCCGCCGGCGAACGGCGTGCCGCTGGAATCGACGGTGTAGTACGCGTCCTGCTCGGCGCTCAGCCGGGTCCAGATGCGCTCGGACAACAGCGTGGAAACGGGCTTTCCGGTGCGCCGCGCGATGATCCAGCCCAGGGTATCGGTGTTGATTGTCTTGTAGCCGAACGCCTCGCCGTGGCCGCCCTGCTTCTGCACGGTCTGCAGGTAATCGTAGTAGCTGCGTGGACCGGTGTAGCCCGGCGCGGGCGGCAGCGTGCTGCCCGCGGCGGCGTACTGCCAGACTTCGGCGTTGGGGTCGGCATAGTCTTCGCTGTAGCGCAGCGCCGTGGTCATTTCCAGCACCTGCTTGACCGTGGCATCGCCGAAGGCGCTGCGCGCCAGCTCCGGAATGATTGCACCCACGGTCTCGTTCTCATCCAGCACGCCGTCGGCGACCAGCATCTCGCCGAGTAGGCCGGTGATCGATTTGGTGACGGACATCGCGCCGTGCTGGCCGTCGGGCTGCAGGCAGCCGGCGTAGCGCTCGTAGACCACCACGCCGTCGTGCAGCACGATGATGCCGTCGGTGTAGTTGGCCTGCAGCGATTGCGCCCAGGTCATGCGGGTATGGGAGTTCAAGGGCGTGAACGGCAGCGCGTCGATCGCCGCGTCCAGCCGCTGGGGCAGCGGCACCGCCGCCCCCGGCCCGCGGCTGACGCCTACGGTGGGCATCAACTGGCGGAAGTGGCAGGCGGTCCAGCGCAGCTTGGGGAAGGCGAAATAGTCGCTGTCGGTGTAGCGGATGCGCTTGGCTTCCGGCGGCGGGAAGCCCTGCATCCAGCCAAGCGTGCCCGGATCGGACGCTGTGACGTCCGGCGGTGCTGCGCCAGCCGTGGCGCCGTGGGCGGCAGGCAGCAGCGCCAAGGCGCCCAGCAGCGCGCATGCGGCGGCCCACCGCCACTGTGCGCGCGGGGAGTAAACGCGGGTGCGAATCGCCATGGCCATGTCCTTGTGCGCTACGGGGTTCGTAGAGGCACAGGGTACTGCACCGCGCGCAGGTACAGGCAGGGAACGGGAGCAGCAACAGGAAGGGGTGCGGAACGACGCGATGACCGCCCCGCCCGGCGGCAGGCTCCCTGCAGGGCAGGGAGCCGCGTGGCTTACGGGTTGCTGGATTCGCCCGTGGGCGCCGGTGCGCTGCTTTCGGGCGTGGGCAACGACAACGCCGGGTTGCCCTGCTGGGCCTGCAGTGCCTGGATGCGTTGGTTCAGCGCGTCCAGCTGGCTGTGGCTGCTACGCAGGTCGGTGCTGAGCGAGACCGCCTGCTGCTTGGCCTGCTGGATCGAACTGCTGACCTGCAGCGACTGCTGGCGTTGCAGTTCGGCTTCCTGCTGCAGGCTGCGCAGGCGCTGTTCGTTGAAGGCCACCAGGTTCTCGGTGTAGCGCTTGCCGGCTTCCAGGCGCGTGGTGTCGATGTACACCTGGGCCAGTTCTTCGGTCTGCTGCACGAAGGTGCGGTACACCTTTTCGGCGTTGTCCACCGAATCGGTCTTGATCACGCGCCAGAAATCCTTGTCGTGGAACAAGGCGGCGTAATACTGCAGCGTGGTGCTGTTGAACAGCAGGCTGGCGCCGTAGCTGCCGTTGTAGGTGGTGCGCAGCTCGGTCAGCTGTTTGGAATCGACCAGCTGGCGAAGTTCATCCACCGTGTTGCGGACCACCGGGGCGCTGCGCGCCGGCTCGGTGGGCTCGCCCTTGGGCGCGCGCGCGGCCAGTGCCTGCGGCACCAGGCCCAGCGACAGCAGCACCAGGCTGCCCACGAGCAGACGCTGGCGGGTGGAACCCACGGTTCTTTTCTCTTGCATCATCAGGCCGTCCACGAGTGGCGCATCGGTGAAGTTTCGTCTGTGAAAATCCAGTCCCCGCCGCAGTCTAGCGTGTCCCGCCGCGCGCTGCATCCCGCCCGCGCACGCTGCGGCAGCCCTCAATACACCAGCTGCGCGGGGTTGCACTGCACTGCCTGCAGGTGCACGTCGGTGCGGCCCAGTTCCAGCCCCAGCACCAGCGCCAGGGTCTGGGTCAGCAAGGTGCCCACGCCGTTGAGCAGGGGCTTGAGCAGGCCTTCCAGCACCGGCCGCAACAGCGTGCACAGCAGGCCGCTGCAGGCCACGCTGTTGGTACCCGGGTCGGTAACGCTCCCGCTGCCCTGGTAGTTGTCGAGCATGCCGGTTGGGGCGGTCTGCAGGTACGAGGCCAGGTTGTTTTTCACGCAGCTGTTGTAAGCCAGCAGCGCGCTGACCAGACCGCTGCAGCGGTTGATCACCAGTCCCCCCAGCAAGGTGCCGAGCAGGCCATCGAGCAGGCCCAGGCCCTGGCCGGTGACCACCGCGCGGTAGCCGTCCCACGCCGGTCCGTCCTTGTAGCAGGTGACCAGGCCGCAGGCATACGGAACGCCCTTGGGGACCTGCCAGTCGCCGAACGCCTCGATGCCCTGCGCGGCCGACCCGTTGCGCAGCAGGGCGATGGTCTTGTCCACGTCATACAGCCCGTTGCCGGGGTTGGCCGCCTTCAGGAAGCGGTCGGCCATCTGGTTGGCGGTATCGGCGTTGCCCATGCCCTTTGACGCGGGGTTGAGCATGCCACTGAGCACGCGCAGCAGTTCGCGGACCAGGTCGTTGACCGCGGTGCCGATCTGCGCGCCGTTGATCCAGGTCGACCTGGTTTCGCCCGGGGACAGCGTCAGCGTTTCATCGTGGGTGAGCGCGTTGAGCTTGATCTGGTCGTTGATCAACGGCGCGCCGAGCAGGGTGAGCAGCTGTTCGTTCTGCAGGCTGGCGTCGCAGACGTTGCGCGTGGAGAACTGCGTGGCGGCGTCCACCTTGCCCACGCACGCGCGCAGCACCGAGGACTCGACGCGGATGGTGGCTGTTGCCGGTTGGGCGGCGCACTGCAGCCCGGTCAGGGTCCCCATGGCATTGGTGACATCGGCATACACCGGCAGGCGCAGGCGGATGCCAAGCGCTGTCAGTACCTTGCCCAGGCCCAGCGACAGGTTGTTGCTGTCGATGTCCACTTTGACCCGCACCTGCGCGTTGTAGGCGCGGGCGCCGGCGCCGCCAATGGCGATGGAAGGCGGCTCGATGACGGCTGTCTGCGCCTGCACCAGGCCCAGGATGCTGAGGTTGTTGACTGCCACGCCACGGCCGCCGTTGGCGATGCTGATGCTGGTGGTGATCAGGTCCAGCGCGTTGACCTCGGCCTGAAGGGCCGCCGACGCGGGACCGTCGGGCGCCACGATGCTGCCGAACAGGCCGCTGCCGGCCGCGTTGCTGCCCAGCTGCAGGTTGAGCTGGTTGATGTCCAGCTTGGTCGCCAGCGCGTCCTTGAGCGCGCGCAGATCCACATGGGCCACGCCGCTCTGGTTGAGCACGCTGGCGGTGGCGTCCAGCAGCTGCCCCAGCGATACCTTGTGCGCGGCCAGCAGCGCGTTGAAATCGCCGACGCTGATGTTGGCGTCCACCGGAATGCCCAGCGCCTGGAGCAACCCGCCGGGGGTGACGTTCGCTTGAGCCAGGCCGTCGTAGCCGAGGAGTGTGGTCTGGTCGAGGTCCACTCCGACCAGTTTCAGCACGCCGCCGAGCGGCGTGTTGCCGTTCACCCGCAGCAGCTGCGAGCCCACGCTGAACACCGCCAAGGGCGGTGCGCGCGTGGCCACGGCCTGTGCGCGCACCTGCGGCAACCCGCGGGTCTGGCCGAAGAACGGCAGCACGGGGCGTTCGGCGATGACCTTGACCGCGTTGACCGGCGCCGGGGCGGTGCCGATGAAGTGGTCGGCACTGGCGTGGCTGGGGTTCCACAGCCCACAGCTGACCTGCAAGGTGCCGGGGAAGCGATTGGCGGTGAGCGCGTTGCTGCGCGCCGCCGCATTGTCGGCACGATCGGCCGTGCACAGGTCCAGTCGTTGTGCGCCGGCCAGGGCGGACAGGTCCGCGATCTTCTGCACGTCGCGCTTGGCCCAGTACAGGTAGCCGATTTCCACCAGGCCGAGCATCGTGACCAGGCCCAGCATCACCAGCATCATGGTCACCGACATGCCGCCGCGCTGGCGGCAGGCCGATGGCAGGACAGAGCAGGGAGGTCGCGACCGGTTCATGGGATCACTCTCCGTTACCGTCACCAGTGACTTGCTTGCGGACGCTGGTGTCGAGGAATTCGGGGATCGGGTGGGTGAAGCTCTCCAGGTAGCGCGCATAGCTGAGCGAGGCCTGGTCGCCCAGGATGGGCAGGCGCGGGCCGGCGCTGGCGCCACTGGCCTGCAGCTGCAGCAGGGCGCGGGTGGTATCGCCGATCTGCGGCCGCGTGGGCAGCGGTTGGGCCAGCGGAGCACCGGCGGGCAACGGCGGCAGTACCTGGAGCGAGGTCGGTGGTGGCGGCGCGGTGGGGCCGGGCATCGGCGCTGCAGGCGTGGTGGTCGAAGGGGCGTCGCCGAGCATCTGCCCGGTCAGCGGCCGCTGCTGGGCCAGTGCCGCGCCGCAGGTGAGCAGGGCCACGCCGACAATCGCGACGCGCATGGTGCAGATGAGGGATGTCATGGCGTGCTCTCGTTGGCGTGGCGGGCGGCGCCAAAGCGTTCCAGCATCGACGGGGCCAGACGCGCATCGGCGCGTGGTGTGCGGGCGCTGCCTGCACCCGCCGGTGCGTGGTTGGCCGGGGTCTCCGCAGCGAGCAGCGCCGCTGGCGGCGTCGGTGTCGGGCGCGCGACAGGGGGCTGCCGCAACTGCTGCGCCAGCCGCTGCACTTCCTGGCGCGCGGTGTCGGGCAACGCGGCACTGCGCATGATCTGCTCGGCCATGGCCGGGTCATTGCGCAGCAGCGCCCAGACCGCCAGGTTCGCATTCGCCTTGACGCTGCCCGGCGCCAGTTCGGCCGCCTTGGCCAAGGGCTCGCGCGCCGGTTCAAGCGCGCCCGCGCGCAGCCGGGCGAACCCGAGGTCACCCAGGTAATCGGTGTTCAGCGGCTGCAGCTGCACGGCGCGGGCCAGGCTGGCCTCGGCCTGCGTGGCATCGCCGGCGCGTGCGGCGATCAGCCCCAGGCCGTGCCAGGCCGCCGCGCCCTGCGGCCCGTTGGCCAGGCTGGTGTAAAGCGCGCGAGCGGCGTCGGTCTGCTGGGTTTCGCGCAGGCCGTCGGCCTGCAGCAGGCGCAGCGCGGGGCTGTCACCGTAGCGCTGGCGGTAGGCCTCCACGTGTGCCAGCGAGGCGTAGTAGGCGCCTTGGCGTTGCATCTGCCCGATCAGGTCCAGGTACATGCGCTTGTCGTCCTGGGCCGGCGTGTCCAGCGGCGCAAGACTGAGCGGGTCCGGCTTGTAGGCGTTGCGCGCCGACCCGCAGGCGGTGCACACCGCCACGGTGAGGAGCAGTACGGCGCAGTGGCGGAACTGGATCGGCATGATGGTCACCCCAGACGGTTCACGGCATTGGCCAGGGCGATGATCGCCGGGCCCGACAACACCAGCATCAGCGCTGGCAGCAACGTCAACATCATCACGATGGTCATCTTCACCGAGAGCTTGCCCACCTTTTCCTTGAGCGCGGAACGGCGCTGTTCGCGCAGGCGCACGCTGAACTGGCGCAGCGGTTCCTGCACCGCGCCGCCGTGTTCGTGGACCTGCAGCATCAACTGCACCAGGCTGCGCAGGTCTTCGTCGCCGAAGGATTCGGCCAGGCGGCGCAGCGACTGCTGGCGGCTGCGGCCGTGCATGTAGGCGATGTTGGCCTGCTGGATTTCACGCCCCAGCACCGGGATCGCACTGCGCAGCTTGTCGCCGAGCGTCTGCAGGCTCTGGTCCATGCTGAAGCCCACGCCCTGCAGCAGCCGCAGCAGGTCGATGAGCAGCGGCAGCTCGGCCGATACCCGGCGGCGCAACCGCGTGGCCCAGGCCCGCAGCGCGAACTTTGGCACCAGCACGCCGGCGCCGAGTGCGGCCCCCATCACCACCACCCGGCTCAGTCCGTCGCCGTCGTAGAAGACGGCGGCCAGCAGCAGGCCGGCGAGTGCGATCAGCAGACGCAGGGCCAGGAACGTGGCGGTGCCCACCCGCGTGTGCCAGCCGGCCTGGTCGAGCAGCAGGCGGTCTTCCGGTGCCAGCAGCGCCGCTTCGATGCGTCCACCGTTGAAGCGCTCGCCCAGCGCGGCCAGCCAGGCCCAGCGGCGGGGTGTGGGCGCGTCCGGCGCTGGCGTGCCCGGCGCGGCCGGCGCGCGCGGCTCGCGGCTGCGCAGCGCGCCCTGCAGGGTGGCAGCGGTGCGCTGCTGCTGGCCGCTCAGCCACAGCCCGGCGATGCCCAGCAGGCCCACGCCCAGGGCGAGCAGCAGCAGGGCCACGATGAGCAGGGTGCTGGCGCTCATAGCGAGCGCGCCAGGCGGTACAGCAGGAAGCCGCCGATCAGTTCCATCAACAGCGCCGCCCCGAGAATGCGGTGGCCCAGCGGCACCTCCAGCACCGGGGCGAAGAAGTCCGGGCTGGCGATGGCCATCAGCAGCGCCGACAACGGCGGCAGCAGTCCCAGTACCCACGCCGACATGCGTGTTTCGGAGGTGGTGGCCATCAGTTCCTGCCGTGCCTGGTCGACATCGCGCATGAAGTCGCTCATGCGCTGCAGGATCTGGTCCGAGCGCCCGCCGATCCGGATGCTGACCCCCAGCACCACGGCCAGCACGTCCAGCACGTCAAGGCGGTAGGGCTGCGCGGCCTGGCTCAGGGCGCGGTCCAGGTCGAGCCCGCTGCGGGTGCCCGACAGCGTGTCATCGAGCAGCCCGCGAAGCGGCATTGGCACCTGCTGGCTGGCGGTCTGGAAGGACATCTGCAGGCTGTTGCCGAGCGCGGTCAGGCGCACCAGGTTGTCCAGGAAGTCGGGTAGCTGGCGCAGCAGGCGGCGCTGCAGGGCCAGGATGCGGCGCGAGATCCACAGCCCCAGCAGCAACGCGCACAGCCCCAGGGTGATCGGCCACATCCACGCAGTGCCGATGCGCGCGGCCGCGGCCCAGCCCAGCAGCGTTGCGCCCAGCAGCCACAGGATCGGCAGGCGCCAGCCGGTACGCAGCGCGGCGCGTTGCAGCAGCGCGTCCCACGGCAGGCCACCGGCGCGAGAGGTGCCGCTGGACAGGGTGGCCGGTGCCGCAGGCCGCGCCGGCATGCCGGCCAGTTGCGGCGTGGCCGGCGTGGCGGCCAGCCGCTGTTCGGTGTGCTGCAGCGAGGCGCGCAGGCGTTCGCGGCGGGCCGCGTCCATCCACAGCTCGATGGCCACGGCCACCAGCACCAGGATCGCACTGCACAGCAGCAGCACCGTGGTCATCCTCAGTAGCCTCCGTCCAGTGCCTCGCGCAGCTGCCGCCGGAACGGCTCGAGCTTGTGCGAATGCGGGTGGAAGCCGAGGCCGACCCAGCGGTCGATCTCCTTGCCGTCGGCATCGATCTGGATTTCGTGGCGGAACATTTCCTGGGTGCTGATCAGGTTGTCGCTGACCCCGGTGATTTCCGTGATGGACACCAGCACGCGGCGGCCACTGCCAAGGCGCGAGATCTGTACGATGAAGTCGATCGCGCTGGCGATCTGCCGGCGCAGGCTGTCTTCGCTGCCCTGGAAACCGGCAAAGCCGGCCAGCATCTCGACCCGGTACAGGCAGTCACGCGGCGAATTGGCATGGATGGTGGCCATCGAGCCGTCGTGGCCGGTGTTCATGGCCTGCAGCATTTCCAGCACTTCGGCGCCGCGCACCTCGCCCACCACGATGCGGTCCGGGCGCATGCGCAGGCTGTTGCGCACCAGGTCGCGGATGCTCACCGCGCCCTGGCCGTCCGCACCGCCGATGCGGCTTTCCAGGCGCACCACGTGCGGGTGGTTGAGCGAGAGCTCGGCGGTGTCTTCCACGGTGATGACGCGTTCGTCGGCCGGAATGTAGCTGGCCAGCGCATTGAGCAGCGAGGTCTTGCCCGAACTGGTGCCGCCGGAGACCAGGATGTTGCAGCGGCCCAGCACCAGTGCATGCAACAGCGCCTGCATGGGGCGGTCGAAGGTGCCCATGCGCAGCAGTTCATCGGGGGTGAACGGGTCCTTGCGGAACTTGCGGATGGACACCATGGGACCATCCACCGCCAGCGGGGAGATGATCGCGTTGAGGCGCCCGCCATTGGGCAGGCGCGCATCCACCATCGGGTTGGACTCGTCCAGCCGACGCCCCAGCGGTGCCAGGATCCGCCGCAGGATCCGCAGCAGGTGGCTGTCATCACTGAAGCGCTGCGGCGCGCGCAGCAGGCGGCCGCCTTGGGACACATGGATGTCCTTGTAGCCGTTGATCAGGATGTCTTCGATGCTGGGATCGTGCAGCAGGTCGTCAAGCGGGCCGAACCCGGTCAGTTCCTTGACCAGCGCCGCGGCCACCACCTCCATTTCCGATTCGTTGACCGGGATGCGCCACTCCTGCACGAAGATGGCGGTCTGGGTGTGCACGTAGCGCGCCACCGTGTCCGGCGCCCAGGCATCGATGTCGATGCGTTCGTCTTCGATGCTGTTGAGCAGGTGCTCATGGGCGGCGACCAGTACCTTCTGGTACTCGTCGGACTGGGCAAACGGGGAAACCACGGCATCGGCCATCGTGCCGGCATCGGCACGGGCATGCGGCGGCGCGAACGGCATCACTTTGTCTTCCATGGGAGACCACTCAGGCGGAGGACGAGTTTTTCCCGCCAGCCACGCGGCAGGACACCGGCGAGTGCCGGGTCCAGTCGCGCCAGCAGCGGGGTGAGGGCACGCAGGTACGGGTCGCGTGGGGCATCCTGCAGCAACAGATGGCCGTGGTTGGCGCTGGCGCGCAGGCGGTTGCAGTCGGGCAGGGTGGCCAGCAGCGGCAGGCTGAAGCGCGCGGCGATCTGCTGGGGTGCCAGGCCACCGGCTTCGTCATGGCGGTTGATCACCAGCTGCAGGCGGCCGTCGCGCACGCCCAGCGCCTCCAGCTGTTTCAAGGCCAGGTCCAGCGATACCAGCGTGCCGATGGCCTGGTCGGCCACCAGCCAGATTTCATCGGCGCTGTTGAGCAGCGAGCGCGGGATCTGCCGGATGGGCGCGCCACCGAGATCGCACAACACGCTTTCGAACACGCCGCGCAGGCGCTGCACCAGCACGGCAGGGTCGGGGATCGGGCCAGCTTCGCTGCCCGCCGGCTGGCCGAGCAGGGCCAGGCCACCAGGGTGGCGGGTCATGGCGGTGCGGACGAAGGTGGCATCGATGCGGGTGGCGTTGCGCAGCGCATCGGTGTAGTGGAACTGGCTGTCCAGGTTGAGGTACAGCGCGGCATCGCCGGCCGGCAGGCCGAGGTCGAGCAGCAGCAGGCTGTTGTCGGGCGGGGCCGGGTCTGCGTTCGCGGTGGTCGGGGCCACCGGATGGCCCAGCTGCTGGGCCAGCACGCCCACATGCGCGGCCAGGGTGCTGCTGCCGACCCCGGCGCGGACGCCCAGCACCAGCACCAGGCGCGCCTTGCGGGCGGTCTCGGGCGCCACGCTGCGCATGCCGGGCGTGCCGCCGGCGCGGCGCAGCACGGCGTCGATGTCGGCGGTGGGCGCGTCCAGGTCGAGGATGTCGCGGATGCCCGCGCGCAGCGCGGCAACCACCCCGTCGAGTTGATCGTTGGCGGTGGAGCCGACCGCCACCAGCGGCAGGTCGGGCAGGGCGCGCTGCAGGTGGCGGGTCAGGTCGCTGGTGGCGCTGGCCTGTTCGTGCCGGAAGTCGAGCAGCACCACGCAGGCCCCGGTGCGCCGGTGCACCTCCAGCGCTGCGATCGACTCGCGGCTGTCCTCCCAGTGCACGCGGGTACCGGCCGGCAGCTTGGCGCCGAGCACGTCCAGCAGGCTGCGGTCAGGCGCGACCAGTACCAGGCTCATCGGCGGCGCCATCGGTTGCAGCAGGTGGAGGGTGGCGGTGGACATGCGGGCTGGTCTCCTGGCATCGGGTCAGCGCGAGAAGCCGGGCAGCTGGTCCGACGAGGCCGGGCTGAGCAGCCACGCGCCCCAGACCGGCAGGTTGGGCTTGGCCTCGCGGTCGCCCGGCAGCGGCACCACCGTGTTGCGGGCCAGCGGCTGCACCAGTCGTGGGGTGACGATGATCACCAGTTCCTTTTCCTCGCGCTTGTAGTTCAGGCTCCGGAAGAATGCGCCGATGATCGGCAGGTCGCCCAGCAGCGGAATCTTGTCGACGCTGGAGCTGACCGTGTTGCTGACCAGTCCGCCGATGATGAAGGTCTCGCCATCGCCCAGCTCTACCGTGGTATCGGCACGACGGGTGGTGATCGAGGGGATCTGCACGCCGTTGTAGGAGATGCCCGCGGCGTAGTTCAGATCGCTGGCTTCGGGGGCCACCTTGAGCGCGATGCGGTCGGGGCCGAGCACGGTCGGGGTAACCGTGAGGCCGATACCGAACGGCTTGAAGGTGACCGTGGTGGTGCCCAGACCCTGCGGTTCCAGGATCGGCAGTTCGCCACCGGCCAGGAAGCTGGCGCTCTGCCCGGACAGGGCCACCAGGGTGGGCTCGGCCAGCACGCGGGCCATGCCGTTGTTCTGCAGCAGGTCGATATTGGCGTCCCAGCCGTGGGTGAGCGATTTGAACACCAGGCCGAACGCGGACGACAACGGATTGGTGATCACCACGTTGTCCGGGCCGGTGCCCGGATCGGTGGCCGGCGGTACGCCCGGCAGCGTGCCGCCCGGGCGGGTGATGCCGTAGAAGAAGCCGTTGCTGCCGCTGAAATTCTTGTTGGCAAAACTCATGCCGATCTGGCGCAGCACCGACTTGTTGAACTCCACCACCTTCACCTCCACCTGCACCACGCCGCCGCTGGCGATGGTGGACACATCGGCCAGTTGACCCTCTTTGCCCAGTGCCATGGTCGCCGCCTTGCGGCTCTGCTCATGGTCCAACAGGCCTGCCGCACTCCCTTGCAGCAGGCCCTGGCCATCCTGCAGCGTGAGCTGCAGGTCCCCCGACGGTGGCAGCGCCCCCTGGATCGCGCTGCGCACTTCGATCTGCATCCGCTGCGGCTCGCTCTGCTGGCGTCGCCACAGCAACAACGTGGTGGTCCCCGGCGCCTTGCCCACCAGCAACGCCTGGCGCGGCCCCCGCAGCATCACCACATCGGCGACCCCCGGATCGGCGATGGCGACCCGGTCCAGGTCGGCCGGCAACGTCCACGGGCGCTGTTCGCGCGTCTGCAGCACCACATCGGCATTGGCCATGCCCAGCACCGGGCAGATGCCCAGCACCAGCAACAGCAGCAGGCGGGTCGGCCAGTGGCGGGAGCGGTGCAGGCGGGCAGGGCGTTGGGTCATGGAAAGTCTCGGCATGGCTCAACGCGAGCCGCTGTGGGAGGAAACATCGCCGCGGATGATCTCGACACCGCGGTCCAGGCGCGGTGCCTGGCGCGGTGCACTGGCGCGTACCGGCGCGGGCGACCGGGGCGGGCTGCGGGTGCTACGGCCGGCCAGTGCGTCGCTGTCGATGCCGGCGTAGGCGTCGTTTTCGGGAGACTGCAGCGCGAGCCGCTGTTCAGGGCTCAGCTCGCGCCGTGCATCCAGCACGCCGCCGGGCTGGGCGAACAATTCCTGGTCGGGTTGGCCCACATCGGCCGGGTTGCGCAGCGCCAGGAACAGACGGCCCTGCTGTGCGCCCAGCAACAGGCGGTTTGCCTCGGCGACCGGCACCGCCAGTACCGCGCTGCGCACCGGTGCGCTGGTGCTGGTGCTGCTGGTGTTGCTGGTGGTCGATGCGCTGCCCTGGATGTCCTGCGCGCGGGCGTCGGTGCTGGCTTCGCCGGCAGTGTCGGTGGGCGCGGCCGGGCCCGGTGCGGTGTCTGCGGCGCCGTAGCTGAGCACCCGCATCCGCGACAACAACAGGCGTGCCTGCGCCTGGCCCTCGGTGCCCATGCCCTGCGGGGCGCGCAGGTTGAGGAACACGTCAACGTAGTCGCCCGGCAGGATCCGGTTGCCTGCGGCCACCAGCTCATCCACCGGCACGGCCAGGGCGCGCTCGCCCGGATTGAGACGCAGCGCGTAGCCGCGTGCCATCAGGGCGCTGTTGAGTGGGGTGCCCGCGGCTATCGTGTGCACGGGCACGGCGCCGGTGGCCTCGGCGATGCTGGCGTAGCCACCCTGCGGTGCCTGCGGCGCGCTGCCGATGCGCAGGTCGGCGGCATTGATCGGTCGGCCGGCGGGCAGCTCGCCCGCGGCTTCCACCACCGGCCACTGTTGCGGCTGGCCAGCCACCTGCGGCGCGGCCACCACGGTGGGAGCGGCACGCCGACTGACCAGGAAGGCCACCACCGCCAGCAGCAGGGCCAGCGCGATCAATGCGACGGCGGCAATGCGGGTCAGCTTGAGCATGCAACAGCCTCCACGGTGTGGGTGCGGCGCATCACGGTGTACCCAGGTCGAGCTGGGCCACGGCGGTGCTGCGGATGGGTTCGGTGATCAGCCAGCCATACACCCGGCCGGTACCCGGCAGGAACGGCTTGCTGCGGTAGTCATAGCTGACCGACACCTGCATGCACTGCGCGCTGGACAGGCCCGCGCAGGGCGCAGGTGCACTGACCACGATGGGCGGCGCACCGGCAGTAGTGCAGTTGGCCTGTTGCCCGGCGAAGTTCAACAGCCATTGCATCGAGCGCTGCGCCGCCTGGCAGGCGGCCACACGGCGTTCATTGGGGCTGGCATAACGCAGCGAGGCGCGCGCACCTTCGGCCGATGCCTGTGAAAGGGTCTGCTGGGCGGCCATGATCATCACCCCGGTGTAGGTCAACAGCAGTAGCGGGACCACGCCGAGGATCAGCATGAACGCAAACTCGAGGGTCACCACGCCGCGTTGCGGTGTGCGTTGGCGATGCAACCGTGCGTACGCGGTCATGACGATGCTCCATAGGTGCCGTAGGCAATGAAACCCACGGTGGCAAAGGCCAGGTACGCGGCATAGGGAATGCCGGCGCGGCCTTGGCGCGATGCGTGGATCTGGCGCACGAACGGCCGCGCCTGCCACTGCGCCTGTGCACGTGCGTGCAGCCATTGCACGCGCAGCGGCAGCGTGGTGCGCAGGCTGGGCGCCAGCAGTACGCAGCCCGCGTGCGCGCCGGCCAGCAGGCTGCTCACCACCCAGATCGGCAGCAGGGCCGGCATGCCCAGCAGCAGGCCCAGCACCGCGAAATACTTCACGTCACCGGCACCCATCCAGCCCAGCGCATAGAACGGCAGCAGGGCTGCCAGTCCCACCATCGCGCCGGCCAGATGCATACCGGGGAATGGTGCCCCGCGCACCGCCCACATCCACAGCAACCCGCCCACAGCCACCATGCCCACGCACAGCAACCAGCGGTTGGACACGCGCCGGGCGTACAGGTCGCTGATGGCGACCTGTGCACTCAACAACACGGCCAGTACGGGCAGCAGTGACATCCGAGGGCTCCTCCATGGCGCATCGAATACGGGGTGCGAGGCACGCCGTTGGCGTTGCCGCAGGTGCGGGCCTGCGGTCGTCCATTAACCGGGTGAAGCGACTATCAGCCGGCAGGCGGGGTGGGCGTGGTGCCGCCGCCAGCGCTGTCCACCAGCGTCTTGAGCTTGTCGAACAGCGCGGTGAACATCTCGTTGAGGCCGGTGCGCGCGGCGACCACGAGTACGCCGGCGATCACGGCGGCGAGAATGCCGTACTCGAGCGCGGTGACACCATCTTCTTCAGTGAGAAACGTGCGGATTGAGCCTTTCATGACGGTCTACTCCCTGTTCCGTTCAATCGATTGGACTACCTGCATGTGGATGGTGCGTCCCGGCTCCGCCGGTTCCATCCCGTAATCTGCGCTATCCCTGCGCAGGGGGCGGCCGCCGAAGCAGCCGCCGGCCTACCTGGATGCGTCCAGGGCGGCCGGGTTCGGAAGGCGGGGAGCAGGCGGCAACGACAGGCGCGGCGTGATCGCCTGCGCATGCGGGGAAGAAACCAGCCACGTAGCAATGAGCGTCTGCATAGGATCCCCCTGTCGTACATTCCCGGTTTCCGCCACGGAGCTGCCGGGTGATGCCTGCCGTAATGATCGGCGCCAACAAAGTCCTTCAATGCACATAAACGGCAGACGTCGTTCCAACTTGAGCGCCTGCACTTTCACCCGTTATTCGCGCCGGGTGTTTTGACAACCATTTAATGTTTATAAAGTGAAGGTGATGTGTTTATAGGGTGAAGTCCGCGTGATGACGGCTGTTTGACGCATTCGTGGCGCAATCACAGCGGTTTGCAGGGCTTGGGTACGCACGTGGATTCAATTGTTGGCGACGGGTTTACCGCGCGCCCAGTTCATGCATACTTGCCGAAAATGCGCATCGATAATCCGGGGTAATCAGCTCCGGTCGCGCGAATAAACTGTTCATGTAGATGCTGTGTCCTGCGCACGTGCGCGGGCCAGAAGGTTCAGACGCCGCGTGGCGTTGATTGGCAGCAACAGGAAGTAGCACGGGTGGCGGCAATGGGCTGCCCGCATCCAGGCCAACGGGGGCATCACTGTCATGGTGGATGGTGCAGTGGACGGCAATGCAGATGAGCACGGCGCGCTACGGTCCCACGACCTGGCCACGCTGAGCGCGGTGCTGCGCGTCTGCGACCTGGAAACCGTGCTGCTGGATGGCAATGGCCCGCGCGCGGCGCTGCATTCCCGCGTGCATGACGAAGCGCTCTTCCTTGCCGCGCACTGCGGGTTCCACTTCCGCGGTCGGTTCATGCTGCCGCAGGACTGGTGCCTGCTGGGATTCATCCACGCCACCGATGAGGCACGGAGTTGGTGCCACGGCATTCCGCTCAGTGCCGGCATGGTGGTGACCGTGTTGCCCGAAGGCATCAGCGAGTTCACCTTGAGCGCGGGCACGCGGCTGAGCCTGCTGCTGGCACCCATGCAGCGCGTGCAGCGCAAGCTGACGGCACTGAGCCTGCGCAGCACGCTGCCTTCCGGCCAGGCGTTGTCGCTGTTCAACCCCGACGTTTCTCGCGCCGGCGCCAGCCTGGTCGAACGCTACACGGGGCTGCACGCCACGCTTGCCGACCCCGGCGCGGCACTGGCCGCAGACGCGGTCGAATCGCTGCTGCACGACCACATACAGGCCTTGCTGGGGGCGGGTAATGAAGATCGCCCGTCCAACAGCCGGGCACGGCGCGCGCACTACCTGATTGCGCAACGTGCTGAGAATTTCATGCGGCTCAATCTGCGTCGCTATATCTACATGCATGAAATCTGCGACGCTGCCGGGGTCAGCGAGCGCGCACTGCGCTATGCGTTTGAAGACCTGTTTGGCACCTCGCCGAACCGGTATCTGTCGATGCTGCGGCTGTGCGCGGCGTGCCGTGGGCTGTCGATGGCCGACTCCAGCCGCAAGTCGGTGAAGGCGGTGGCGTTGAGCTGCGGCCTGTGGGACCTGTCCCGTTTTGCCGACAATTATCGTCGTGTATTTGGTGAGCTGCCGCGCGACACCCTGATGCGTGCGCCGGCGCAGATCGGCAGCCCGGCCTGACCACGGCGGCCATCGCCGCCTCCTGCAGTGCCCTGAAATGCACGTTTCCGGCAATCTGCCGGAATTGCGCATGCCACTGCCGGTTTTCGTTCTTGTCTTGCCGGAACGCACGCAGGTGCTGCCGGAATGAAGTGCCCCAGCGACGACGTGGCGACTGTAATGACCTCCAAGTGCCAACAGGCATGGATGCAGTCCATATCGTTCGTACACGGGGGAATACCTGATGAACCGTATCTTTCGACTCGTATGGAGCCACCGGCTGAATGCCCTGGTGGTCGTCTCGGAAGTGGCCACCTCGCGTGGCAGCCTGGTGGCCGGCCCGGTGGTGGTGCACCTGAAGGTGCCGCTGTCGATGCTGTCGATGGGCCTGGCACTGGCCCTGTGCGGCGGAACGGCATGGGCAGGTGAAAGCCAGACCCGCAGCGATCTGGATGCGCTGACCGCCAAGTACGCGCCGCTGCCGGTGAAGGTGGACGCCGAGGCGGCGCTGGCCGCGATGGTGCGCAGTGGCGACAGCACCCCCGCGTTGAGCGCGGCGGCCAACGTCAACCTCAACCTGGGGCTGGGCAAGCCGGCAACGACCACCCCGGCGCAGGCGGCCGTGGCGGTGGGCGTCAAGGTCAAGGCGGCCCTGCCGCAGCAGGTGGCGGCGCCGGAGCGCGCAACGTCGGTGGCAGCGCATGCGGGCGTGCACGCCGACGTTGGCGCGGCCGTGGCCGTTGCCGCGCCGAAACTGGCTGCCAGCATGGTGGCCGATGCCACGGTGGCGCTGGGCAGCACTGAAACGGTCAGCGAGGGGATCGACGATGCGATCACCTCCACGTTGGCCACCGGCGTCGCCGGCGGGGTCAAGGTAGATGCGCTGGCCCATGCCGTCGTGGCCGCCGACCGCAACCAGAAGCTGGTCGATGCGAATGCGGCCGTGGCGCAGACCAGTTCCCTGGCGCTGTCACCGACCGCAGCATCCGGCGGGTTGCTGGGCGGCATGGGCGATCTGCTCGGCGGCGTCGGCAACACGCTGGGCAATGTGGTGGGCGGCGTGAGCAACACCGTCGGCAACGTCGTCGGCGGGGTCAGCGACACCCTCGGCAACGTGGTGGGGGGCGTGGGCAGCACGGTCGGCAACGTCGTGGGCGGCGTGGTGGGCGGGGTGTTCCCGGCGCCGACGTCGCTGCCGCCGGGTCATCCCAAGGCCCCTGCGGCGCCGGACCCCGATGCCGGGCTGATCATCGGCACCGGCGGGCTGGTCGGCTCGCTGTCGACCCTGGTCGGCCCGACGGCGCAGGGGCTGCTGGGTGGGGACGGGTACGTGCGCAACGGCAAGCTGGCCGTCAGCAGCGCGAACGTCATGCAGACCTACTCGGTCACCAATGTGCTGGGCGTGCCGCTGGTCAACCTGACCCCGGCAGGCACCCTGCTCAACGGGCTGGGCGGCGCGGCCACCGGCGGCAGTTCGCATCTGACGCTGATTGGCGGGGTGACCTCGGACAGCTACATCTACAACATCAACAACGGCAACCCGAACGGGTTGCTTGGCCTGCTGCTGCCCGACCAGGCACCGGGCTGGTCGAACAAATGCGTGGACCTGTTGGTGGCCAGCGTGGATTGCTGGGCCGTCAACGCCGCGCAGGACTACCAGGTGCTGGTCGGCGACGGCGCGTATGCCAACGGCTCGCGCGAGGTGGTGATCGGTGCCAACGCCCGCCACGAGCTGGCCAAGGTGGATGCCAACGTGGCGTTCCCGGGTGCAGGCCTGAACGACCCGAACGATCCCACCGGCGTGCCTACCGCCGACTATGCCGCGCGCATGGGCCATTCGGTGGTGGTCGGCGACAGTGCCAAGGGCACGGCCAATGGCCAGGTTCTGCTCGGTGCCGAAGCCACCTCCAGCCAGGCCAACAGCGTGGCCCTGGGCTATCGTACGGTGGCCAACCGCGGTGCACAGGCCAGCTACAGCGCCTACGGGCTGACTGCGCCGCAGATCTCGGCCGGTGAAGTATCGGTCGGCTTTGCGGGCGGCGAGCGGCAGATCACCAACGTGGCAGCCGGCAGCGCGGCTACCGATGCGGTCAACGTGCGCCAGCTGCAGGGCGCGATCAACCAGATCGACGCGCTGGATGTGTTCGCGGTGACCTACGACGATGACGGTGCCGGCGGCGCCGATTACCGACGCATCACCCTGGGCGGCGGCACCGGCACCACCACCCTGGCCAACCTGGCCCCGGGCGCGATCGGCGCGGCCAGCACCGAAGCGGTCAACGGCGCGCAGCTGTTCGCCAGCAACCAGGCCATCGTCGACTACTTCGGCGGGCTTACCGCCTTCGACCCGGCCACCGGCACCTGGACCGCGCCGAGCTTTGCCATCACCACCGTCTCCAACAGCGGCGCCGTCGCCCCGGGCGTGTACGACAACGCCACCGATGCCTTCTCGGCCGTGGATGGTTCGCTGGTCAACCTCAACACGCAGATCACCGACATCCGCAACGGGGTCGGCAGCCGCTTCCTGAAGATCAACTCGACCGGACTGGACGCCGTGGCGACCGGTGCCGACAGCATTGCAGTGGGCACCGGTGCCACGGCGACGGCGGCCAATGCCATTGCCGTGGGTGCTGGCGCCATGGCCGATCGTGATGGCACGGTGTCGGTCGGTGCGGTGGGCAGCGAGCGCCAGGTGGTGAACGTGGCCGCCGGTACGCAGGCTACCGACGCGGTCAACATGGGCCAGATGCTGGCCTCTGAAGCGGGCGCGCTGCGCTATGACGAGAACCCCGACGGCAGCGTCAACTACGCCAGTGCCACGCTTGGCAACGGCACCGGCACCACCAGCCTGCGCAACCTGCGGGCCGGTGCAGTCAGTGCCATCAGCACCGAGGCGATCAACGGCGCCCAGCTGTTCGATGCCAGCCAGGCGCTGGCCACGCACCTGGGTGGCGGTGCCGCGGTAGACGCCAATGGGATGATCACGGCGCCGACCTACACCATCAACGCGGTGTCCAGCACCGGCCAGGTGACCCCGGGCGACTACAACGACGTGGGCAGTGCCTTCGATGCGGTCAGCCAGTCGCTGGCCAACGTGGCCGACCAGACCGACGCGGTGGACAAGCTGGCGGTGAAGTACGACGTGGACGGCACCGGCAACGCCACCGACAGCATTACCCTGACCGGCAGCGGTGCCGGCGCGGGGGTGGCGCTGACCAACCTGGCCGACGGCAGCGTGCTGGGCGGCAGCCGCGACGCGGTGACCGGCAACCAGTTGTTCCAGACCAACAACGCGATCATCGGCTACTTCGGTGGCACCACCAGCTTCGACCCGGCCACCAGCATCTGGACCGCGCCGACGTTCAGCATTTCCTCGATCGCCACCGACGGCAGCGTGCTCAGCAACGACTACAGCAACGTCACCGTGGCCTTCGCCGCAGTGGACAATTCGCTGCTCAACCTCAACACCCGCATCGATCAGATCCAGCCGGGTGCGGGCAGTCCGTTCGTGCAGGTCAACTCGACCAAGGCCGCGGCCAGTGCCACCGGCGCCGACAGCATCGCGATCGGTCCGCTGGCCTCGGCAAGCGGCAGTGGCAGCACCGCGATCGGCGATGGGGCTACCGCCAGTGCCGACAACAGCGTGGCACTGGGCAGCGGGTCGGTAGCCAGCGTGGGCGCGCAGAGCGGCTACACCGGTGCATTCGGCACGGTCGGCGGCAGCAGTTCGGCCGGCGAAGTGTCGGTGGGCAGCGCCGGCGGCGAACGCAAGGTCACCCATGTGGCCGATGGCTCCGAGCGCTACGACGCGGTCAACGTGGGGCAGCTGCAGAACGGCGTGAACTATGCCATTGACCAGTCCAAGGCCTACACCGATACCCAGATCAACAACATCAACAACGGCACCTCGGGCATGTTCCAGGTGAACAACAGCAACACCCTGGCCGCCCCCGCGGCGACCGGCGCCAATGCGGCCGCCGGCGGCGCCGGGTCCAGTGCGGCCGGGGCCAACAGCACCGCGCTGGGCAACGGCGCCAGCGCGCAGGGCAACAACACGGTGGCCCTGGGCGCCGGGTCGGTGGCCACGCGCGACAACACGGTGTCGGTGGGCAGCGCCGGCGCGGAGCGCCAGATCACCAACGTCGGCGACGGCTCGGCCGCCACCGATGCGGTGAATGTGCGCCAGCTGCAGGCATCGCAGCAGGGCACCATCCGCTACGACACCAACGTCAACGGTACCACCAACCTCAACAGCGTCACCCTGGGCAGCACCAGCACCGGGCCGACCACCGTGCGCAACGTCGCGGCCGGCACCGCCGGTACCGACGCGGTCAACGTGGACCAATTGCGTGCCGGCATGAACCAGACGCTGGACTGGTCCAAGGCCTATACCGACGAGCGGTTCGATTCGTTCAACCGCAACCTGCGCCGTACCGACGACCGTGCCTCGGCCGGCGTGGCCGCGGCGATGGCGGTGGCCGGGCTGCCGCAGCCGTACGAGGCGGGGCGCAGCATGGCTGCGGTGGCTGCCGGCAGCTACAACGGCGAGTCCGGCGTGGCCGTGGGCATCTCCGGGGTATCCGAGGGCGGGCGGTGGATCTACAAGGTGGCCGGGACCACCAACAGCCGTGGCGAAGGCGGGGTGTCGGTCGGTGCGGGCATCCAGTGGTAAGCACGCCGTAATGAACCGTTCCCAGTGATTCGTTCCCGGTGCCGGCAGCCTGCCGCACCGGGGATTAAAGCGCGGCGTCGCGCACCAGGGGGAAACCATGTCCGCATCATCGATTGCACACGACCACACGCCGTTGCTGCGCTCACTGTCGCTGGGATTGGCGGTTCTGCTGTTCAGCGCCTGCGCCAGCGGCGGCAAGCACAAGGGCCACATGCCGGAAGGCGCCGCGGTCACGCCGGAAGCGGGGGAGGTGAGGTTCCCCGATCCGAAGCGGGCTACGCTGAAGGAAGGCCTGTTCGTCGACCTGGACAGCCTGCGCCTGTTCGCGCGCGGGATGACCAAGCGCCAGTTGTACACCCTGCTGGGCACGCCGCACTTCGCCGAGGGCATGTGGGGCGTGCACGAGTGGAATTACCTGTTCAACTTCCGCAGCAATCCCGGCGGCGACTACTTCACCTGCCAGTTCCAGGTGCATTTCGATGCGAAGGGCGTGGCCCAGGCCGGCTACTGGAAGCCGCAGGCCTGCGCCGCGCTGCTGCAGCCGCCGGCACCACCTCCGCCGCCCCCGCCGCCGCCCGCACCGATGCCCAGTGAGCCGGTGCGCCTGTCGGCCGATGCGTTGTTCGCCTTTGACAGCGCCACCCTGACCGAGGCCGGTCGCCGCAGCGTGGATGCGCTGTTGCAGCAGGTGCGCAGCGCCAGCCAGGTGCAGACCATCCAGGTACTGGGCTACACCGACCGGATCGGCAGCGATGGCTACAACCAGGTGTTGTCGCAACGGCGCGCGCAGGCCGTTCGCGATGCGCTGGTGCAGGGCGGGGTGCCGGCGGCGGCGATCGTGGCCGAAGGGCGCGGCAAGGCCGACCCGCTGGTGAACTGCACTCAGGGCAACCGCCAGGCGGTGATTGCGTGCCTGGCGCCGAACCGTCGCGTCGAAATTTCCGGGCTCGCGCAGACGCGTTGAGCCCCACGTGGCGCACGGCCACGCATCTCCCCCCGTTGGTACCCCGCGTCGATGCATCTCTCCCGCATCGGCCGGGGTGTTCTTTGACCTGGCTCGTCGCCCTCGCAGGATGTCTCCCCCGTCATCGCACCGGGGCGGCGGGCCAGGTCATCCTTTACCCGTCCCGCGGCGACGCCCGTTCCTGCAGCGTCGCCGCCTGCCGTTGCGCGGCGGGTGGGTCAGGGCATCAGCACCTTGTCCACCACGTGGATCACGCCGTTGCTCTGGCGCACGTCGGCAATGGTGACGCGGGCGGTGCCGCCCTTGCTGTCGGTCAACGTAATGCCCTTGCCGACCTGGCGGGCAGTGAGCGTTTCACCTTGCACGGTGGTCAGTGCGGCCTTGCCGCCACCCTGCTTGATCCGGGCCAGCAGCGCGGTGCTGTCGAGGTTGCCGGCCACCACGTGGTAGGTGAGCACCTTGGTCAGGTCGGCCTTCTTCTCCGGCTTCAGCAAGCCGTCCACCGTGCCCTTGGGCAGTGCGGCAAAGGCGGCGTTGGTCGGCGCGAACACGGTGAACGGGCCCGGGCCCTTGAGCGTCTCGACCAGGCCGGCGGCCTTGACCGCGGCAACCAGGGTGGTGTGGTCCTTGGAGGCGACGGCGTTGTCGATGATGTCCTTGGTGGCGTACATCGGCGCACCGCCCACCATGGGGTTGGCGGCCATGGCGTGGTCGTGGCCTGCCATCGGCGCCTGCGCGAACGCCAGCGGCGCGGCAGCGGTGGACAGGCAGGCAATCAGAAGCAGACCGGTCAGCGAGCTTTTCATGTGCAGAGTCCCAGCAGTAGCGTCCAAGTGACGCAGCAGGATCTACGCGTGAAGCAGCGTGGCGGATGCAGCGGCGACCGGTTTTCTACGTTTGTTATCGGCAGGTGAGGGTGATCAGGCGGGGCCGCGTTCGCTGGTGATGGTGGCGCCCTCGCGCATTACCAGGGTCACCGGGGTCTTTTCGACCACGTCCAGCAGGCGCTGCCACTGCGCATCGCTCAGCGCCCCACTGGCATGCAGGATGCGGTGCACCATCAGCTTGCCGGCGGCATCGCGCGAGGAGCTCAGCTCGGCGCGGAAGGTACCCAGATCCCACCCTTTCTTCTCTGCATACATGCGCAGGGTGATCGCGGTACAGGCCGACAGCGATGCCAGGTACAGGTCGAACGGGGCCAGGCCTGCGTCCTGGCCACCGAGTGGGGCCGGCTCGTCTGCAATCAGCTCGTGCACGCCGCTGCGGATGTGGTGGCGGTAGTTGGGGCCTTCGGAAACGATCTGGACCTGTGCCATGGGGCGGCGCCGTGCTGGAGTGGGGATGCGCGCAGCATCGCACGCCGCCGCCGCGGGCGGAACGCCGCGTCTCTGCGCGCGCCGCGCTCAGGGCGTGCGTCGCGGGTCGCCACCGCCGGCGGCAATCCAGCCATCCACCGCCTGCGCCACCACCGTCATCGGCATCGCGCCGTTACCCAGCACCAGATCGTGGAAGGCGCGGATGTCGAACCGCGTTCCCAGTTCCCTGCGTGCCCGTTCGCGCAGGGCCAGCAACTGCAACTGGCCCATCTTGTACGACGACGCCTGGCCAGGCTGGACCAGATAGCGGTTGATCTCCACGCCCACGTCGCTGGGCTTCATGCCGGTCTTTTCCTGCATGTAGGTGGCGGCCTGCTCGGGCGTCCAGCGTCTGCGGTGCAGGCCGGTATCCACCACCAGCCGCACCGAGCGGAACATCTCGGCCTGCAGCCGGCCGAGGTCGCCAGCCGGGTCGTCCTTGTACACGCCGGCCTCGGCCATCAGCTGCTCGGCATACAGCGCCCAGCCTTCGCTGAAGGCGCTGGGATTGAGGCTGCGGCGCAGCAACGGCAAATCGGCCAGGGTCTGCCCGATCGAGATCTGGAAGTGGTGGCCGGGCGAGCCCTCATGGTAGGTGAGGGTGGGGATGCTCCAGCGCGTGTTGGACTCGATGTCGCCCAGGTTGATGAAGAACGTGCCCGGCCGCGAGCCGTCCATCGCAGGGGGATAGTAGTAGCCGCCGGGCGAGGTCTTCTGCATGTGTGCCGGCACCGGCTGCACCACCAGCTTCTGCGGCGGCAGGTGGCCGAACCAGGTCGGCAGGATCGGGTCGAGGTCTCGCAGGCGCTGTTCGATGTCGCCCAGCAGTTCCTTGCGCCCGGCCTCACTGTCGGCATACAGGTAGCGCGGGTCCTGGCGCAGCTGCTGCACGCGGGCGGCGACGCTGCCTTCGCGCAGGCCCAGCATGACCAGCCGCGCATCCATCAACTTCTCCACCCGCGCCACTTCCTCCAGCCCGACCGCATGGATCGCGTCGGCGTCCAGGTCGGTGCTGGTGTACCAGCGCAACGCGGCATCGTAGTAGGCCTTGCCCTGCGGCAGCGCCCACACGCCCCTGTTGCCCAGGCGGCGCGCCTGCAGGCCCTGCACATCGGCCAGCAGGCGCTGGTAGCCGGGATTGACCGACTGCTGCACCGCGCGCGTGGCCTGCGCGATCAATGCGGCGCGGCGTTCGGCGGGAATCGCTGGCAACTTCACCAGTTTGCGCTGCAGCGACTGCACCCACAGGCTGTCCTTCGGCGCAGGTTCGAGCAGCGTGCGGAACTGGTCGGCGGCGCCCTGCAGCGCCACTTCGGGCGGCACCACGCCCTGCGCGGCCTGCATGTCCACGTTGGCGCGCACCTGGTCCAGCTTGGGTCCCATCGCCTGCAGCCGGGCGATGTAGTGCGCCGCGCTGGTCTCATCGGTGACCGCGTGCTGGTTGTCCATGAACTGCGGCAGGTTCACCGGCAGGCTGAACAACTGGTCCACCGCATAGGTGCTGCCCCCCACCGGCAGCCATGCCGCCGACCACGGCACCGCCATCAGGTCGATCTGGGTCTGGTAGAACCAGCGCGCCAGGCCACGGCTCAACTGCTGCTGCGCATCCAGCGGGGCGCCCTGCCACTGCGTGATCGCCGCCAGGTTGTCGGCCAGGAACCGCCGGTTGACCTCACGCCGTGCCAGCGAGACATCGGTGAGCTGGTCGGACGTGTCGGCCTGGCCGTCGCCACTGATGCCGAGCATCGTGCGCAGCTCCGGGTCGGCGTTGATTGCGGCCATGGTTTGTGCGTCGAGCAGGCCGTTGAACGACACCGGCGTCGGTGTGCCGGCCACCGTTGCCGGCGGCATCGGCGTGGCGGCGGTGGCCTGCGCGTGCGTGGACGGCGTGGCGAGCGCCAACGCCGCGCCGATGGCGAGCGACAACAGGGCGGGCAGGGCGGCAGCGGTCGGGTTCGGCAGCACGGGACATCTCCAGTGGCGGGCTGCGCGCAGGCTACGCCAGGTCGGCGCGGGCTGCACGTGCAAGGGGGCACCCGCGCGCCCTCCCGGCGGCAGCCTCGGCGCGTCAAACGGTGCGCGGTGCGAAGCCGTCCGCGCTCCAGGCTTCGCTGCCCACGCCGTGATGGATCACAAACAGCCCGTCCGGGTCGTAGCGCTGCTTGGTGGCCAGCAGGCGCGGGTAGTGCGGGCCCCAGAAGGCCTGCTGCCAATCGGCCTGGAAGTAGTCGCACTCGGACACGTACGTGGGGGCCTTGGGCACCAGCACCGACAAGGCCTCGTAGGCACGCCGCACCCGTAGCGCCCCCCGGCGCGCGCCGGGCTCGTCCACGCTGCCGCCACAGCCGGGATAGACCGGGCCGCCGGCAGTCCCGATCAACGCCAGCGCGAAGGCGTCCAGCACGGCGGGGTGGGTGGCGGTGTCGGCACTGGCCGCGATCGCCTCGGCGGGCGCGCCGAACAGCCCCTTGTTGCAGTGCAGGCCCACGTCCATGTGCGCGGCCGCCGCACAGAGCGCCGTTGCGGCGGTCACCACCTGGTCGTCCCCCAGCAGCGCCGACGGCATCCACGCCGAGGCGTACCCGTGCAGGAACCAGCCCACCTGGCCCTGGTCGCCTTTCCACAGCATGTGGTGGGCCGGCGCATCGGCACGGGTGTCCTCGGCAATGATCGCCGGCGCGTGCTGGCGGAAGAAGTCCGCATCCCAGAAGTCGCGCGCCGGTATCGCCAGGGTCTGCAGCGGTTCGCGCACGGTGTAGCCCGGGTTTGCGGTGATCCAGTCCAGCAGCGGCTGCCACGTGGCTGCCGCCGTCTCGCGGCTGAGGCCCTGGAACACCATCGAGATCGACAGGGTGCGCTCACCGGCGAAGGTGATCTGCTCGCCCCAGTGGGCGTTGCACAGGTGGTCCCGATAGAAACGCAGTACCTGGGCCGCCAGTGCACGCCATTGTTCCTCTGTGCTGGCCTGCACCTTGAAGGAGACGCCGCCAAACGTATCGGGCAGGGCGTGGGTCTTCAGGGTCATCCGGGTGACGATGCCGAAGCTGGCGGCACAGCCCCCCTTCAGCGCCCAGAACAGGTCCGCGTCGTTGTCCGCATTGACCACACGCACCCGGCCGTCAGCGGTCACCACCTCGGCCTCCAGCAGGCCCGCCGCAGCGCTGCCGAAGGTCTTGGAGAAACTGCCGAAGCCACCGCCGGTGACCAGCCCGGTCACGCCCACCGACGTGCACCCACCGCCCTGCACGTACCGTCCGCCGTGGGTGGTTACGGCGGTGTAGGCGTCGATCCACATCGCCCCGGCACCCACGCTCACCGCCGGCTGTGGCGCCGTGGCAGGGCGCGCGCCCTGTGGCACGAAGGCGTCGTGCAGCTGAATCTGGTTCATCGCTCGGGTCCAGACCAGCAGCGAGTCGGGCGCGCACGAGGTGCCGTGGTAGCTGTGGCCGCCGCCCTTGACCACCAGCCGCAGCCGATGGGTGCGGGCAAAGTTGACTGCCGCGGCGACGTCGGCGCTACTGGCGGCGGCCACCATCTGCGCGCTGGGGACCGAGCGCCAGGCGCCGAAGTAACCGCTGGTCTGGGTCAGCCCTGGTTGGTCCCCGATATAGAAGGGATTGTGGATCTGCGCCAGCGCTTCATCGCGGGTGGCGGCATCGGCCAGGAACGGCGACTGCGGCACCGACAGCCGCCCGCCGACTGCCTGCGACAGTCGGGCCCAGTCGGCACGGGCCGGCCACCCGGCGGTGCCCGGCCGCACCCGGGGGGCGGGCAGGGGCGCGGCGGCCGTCGCTTCCAGGACCAGCGGCAGCAGGGACAGGGGCAGGGGCAGGGCCAGGCTGGCCTTGAGACAGTCACGTCGATTCATCGGGGTATTCCTTGGCGCGTGGCCGGTAGCGATGCCAGCGAGTGTGTGCCGGCTACCGCCCGTCGTCATTGGGCGCGGGACGAATGGGGGCAGCAAGGGACCAACGGCGGCCGGCTCGGGGCCGGTGGGCCCGGCCGGGCGTGCGCAGGGCGGGAGGACGCATTACGCTGGGTGCCGGGCAGCGTCGGCAACCGGGCCTGCCTCCCCTGTGCTGGACGGCCACTGGCTGGCCCTATCGTCGAGGAACGACAATGCGCTGGATGCTGTTGGTGATGGGCCTGTTCTGCATGCTGGCCGGTGTCGCGCAGATGGCGTTCGGCGTGCACACCTTTGACAGTTCCGATCACGGCGGTTCATGGATCAACGTACGCGGCAGCCTGGCCCGTTACTTTGTCGATCACCCCCAGCGCGATCTGGTCGACTACCAGCGCTACGTCGCACTGAAGGTGATAAAGGCGCTGGAGACCAGCGTCGAGGTGCATCTGCTCAGCGGCCTGGTGTTCCTGGCCATGGGCGCGGTGCTGCTGGTGATGTTCTGGTGGTGGGAGCGACGCATTACCTTGCGCGGGGGCGTGGCGTACCGCGCTGGCCCGGGGTAGCGGCCTGCTGATCGGCCGCCGGGCAGCTGGCGTATGCTGGCCACCGCAGCGCGGGGATGCGCTGCGCCGTCTCACTGGACGCCCGCTCCGCCGCCACGTGCGTGAGGTGCTGGCCGCTGCCCGCCCATGGAGTTTCGATGGTCTTTGCCCTGTGTGCCTTGCTGCTGATCGACCTGGTGCTGCAGTTCTTCTGGAACGCCCGCTATTTCAGCTGGGGCATCCGCATTTTCAACCAGCGTATCGCTGCCCCGACCGACTGGCGCACCCGACTGTCACTGAGCAGCCTGGAATACGATGTGCCGCGTGGAAAGTACCTCCACCTGGTGTTCCGACGGCTGCCGGACGGCAGCTATGCCTTCCGCGAGAGCTTCGCCCAACGCTTCTACCCGATCATGCGCGGGCGGGTGGTCGCCGACCCCAAGCGGCGCGAGGTGAGGGTGGAAGGGCGCTTCAACTGGTCGGCACTGGGCATGTCGCTGTCGATCATTCCGGTGGTCCTGGTGCGGCCGGCGGCGGCACCGATGCTGTTGATGCTGCCGTTCTTCCTGGTCTGCTATCTGGTCCAGAAGAAGATGTTCGGCGCCGTGGCGACGGTGATCGAGCAGCAGCTGCGCGGAGTACCGTCGGCCGACGCGATCCTGCGTGAACGGTTGCAGGCCGGCCAAGTGCCCCAGGCTTGACCTTCCCACGGTGGGAATCCCCAGACTGGGGGTACCGTGTGACGCTTCACCTCCACGCGGGCATCGGCGCGATGATGGGCACGGTGGTGCGGTGTGGCAGCAGGTTTCCGAGGAGCAGAACATGTTGAATATTGGTCAGGCGGCCGCCTTTTCCGGCCTGTCGGCGAAGATGATCCGGTACTACGAACAGATCGGCCTGATTCCGCAGGCCGAACGCAGCGCCGCGGGCTACCGGACCTACAGCACGCAGGAGGCGCACAGCCTGCGCTTCATCCGGCGCGCGCGCGACCTCGGATTTCCGGTTGAACAGATCGCCGAGCTGCTGACCTTGTGGAACGACCGCGGCCGGGCCAGTGCGGACGTCAAGGCCGTGGCATTGGCGCACGTGGCGGGCCTGCGCACCCGGATTGCCGAACTGGAGGCGATGGCGCAGACCCTGGAACATCTGGCCGAGCATTGCCACGGCAACGATCGCCCGGATTGTCCGATCATTGCCGACCTCGCCGAGCAGACCGACGCCGCTGCCGCCGTGCCGGACACGGTGGCACCGCACCGGGCACCGCGTTTCGGCACCGATGGTCCGCTGGCATCGCGACGTCGCGCGGCAAAGTGAACCGTGCCTTGCCGCGTGCACGGCAGCGCTTGACCTTGCCATGCTGTCAGGCCGGACAGTAAGCGGACACTTTCCCACGAGGCGTCCTGCATGTTCCGTTTCAACATTCCCAACATGACCTGCGGCGGCTGTGCCCGCTCCGTGACCAAGGCACTGATGGACGCAGATCCCGACGCGCGCATCGAGACCGATCCGGCGGCGCGCGAGGTGCGGGTGGACAGCGCCCTGAGCGAAGGGGTGTTCGTGGCGGCGCTGGCCGAGGCAGGTTTCCCGGACGCACGCTGAGCCGGGCATGTGAGGTAGGCATTTGCGGCAGCGCTTGGCTAGGATAGGCGCTCCACTCCCACGCTACACGCCAAGGACGCCACTTTCATGCGTGCAACCGACGACAAGACCGAACGCCGTGCCCAACTCACCGCGGCCATGCAGGCAGCGGGGTGCACTGCCCCGCGCGACTGGGTGAGCAGCGAGCTGTCCGAGAACATCGCGCAGTTCGCCCGGTTCCGCGTGCTGCACGACGTGCACGTATTGGCCGACCACGTGGAGCACGTCCTGTCCGACGCCATCGACGAGCAGCCCGAACTGGAGGGTACCCTGCAGACGCTGCGTGCTGCGGTGGACCCGAAGGCACTGCATGCGCTGCTGCGCGCGTATGCCAAGGCGCTGGGCAATCACTTCGTGATGGTGCTCGATGAGGGCGGCATGAGCGACGACCCGCGCATGCCCGGCTGGCAACTGATGGAAACCGGGCCCGACGGGCCGACAGGGCGGCGGGTTGACGGGCTGCACGAGGACTACCTGGATTTCGAGAATTCCTACCAGCCCCTGGCCGACGCCCGCACCTGACCCCTTCGGCGCGGCAGGCGCGATCCGCGCCGCGCCGTCCCCGTGCATCACATGGCGTATCACCGTCGGCTGGCAGCATCGGTGGGGTCCGGACATCCGTCCATCTGGAGACCGCCGTGAACTCGACTGCCTCGCTGGCCCGCCCATGGGCCCTCCATCCTTTCCATGCCGCGGTGCTGGGCGGCGTGCTGCCGTTGTTCCTGGGCGCGCTGCTGGCCGACTACGCCTACTGGAGCAGCTACGAGATCCAATGGAGCAACTTCGCGGCCTGGCTGCTGGTGGGCGCCATGGTGATCACCACCCTCGCGTTGTTGTGCGCCCTGGTGGGCCTGGCCCGCGGCAGCCGCGCGCGTGCCTACACCGCGCTGCTGGTGCTTACCTGGGCGGCGGGTTTCTTCAACTCGCTGCATCACGCCCGTGATGCCTGGGCGATCATGCCGGTGGCATTGGTGTTGTCGGGGGTCGTCACGGTACTGGCCCTGCTGGCCACCTGGGTCGGGTTCTCCAGCCTGCGCGTGGGAGGTGCACGATGAAGCGTCAACCCACCGCCATGCTCACCGTATCGGTGCTGACCATCGCGCTGGCCGCGTGCAGCAACAAGGCGCCCGAGCTTGAACAGTACGGCGCCACCCCGGAACTGCCCGCGCCCAACCGCACGCTGATGCCGGACATGACCATCGCCAAGCCGGCCAGCTGGGGCGATCGCACGCCGACGGTGCCAGCGGGCTACCGCATTTCGGCCATCGCCACCGGGCTGGCCATTCCGCGACAGACGTTGGTGCTGCCCAATGGCGACATCCTGGTGGCCGAAGGTCGCGGCGGCAGCGCCCCGAACCTGAAACCCAAGGACGTGATTGCCGGCAGGATCAAGTCCAAGGGCAATACCGCCGTGAAAAGCGGCAACCGCCTTACCTTGCTGCGCGATGCCGATGGCGACGGCGTGTACGAACTCAAGACCGTGTTTGCCGACCACCTCAATGCGCCGTACGGCCTGGCGTTGATCGGCGATGCGCTGTATGTGGCCAACCAGGACGCGCTGGTGCGCTTTGCCTACCAGCCGGGCCAGACCAAGGCCAGCGGCGCGCCGAGCAAGGTCACCGACCTGCCGGCGGCGATCAACCACCACTGGACCAAATCGCTGGCGGCCAGTGCAGACGGGCGCCACCTGTACGTGGGTATCGGCTCCAACAGCAACATCACCGAACGTGGCATGGCCGTGGAGATCGACCGGGCCCAGGTATGGCAGGTGGATGCACAGACCGGCGCGCACAAGGTGTATGCCACGGGCCTGCGCAATCCCACCGCGCTGACCGTGCAGCCGGGCACGGGCGTGCTGTGGGCGGTGGTCAACGAACGCGATGAGATCGGCCCCAACCTGGTGCCGGACTACCTCACCTCGGTGCGCGAAGGCGCGTTCTACGGCTGGCCCTACAGCTACTGGGGCAAGAACGTGGATGTGCGGGTGATGCCGCAGAACCCGCAGAAGGTGGCCACGGCCATCGCCCCGGATTATGCGCTGGGCTCGCACGTGGCCGCGCTGGGCGTGACGTTCTCGTCGGCCGCGATGGGGCCTGCGTTTGCCGACGGTGTGTTCGTCGGTGAGCATGGCAGCTGGAACCGCAATCCGCCGGTCGGTTACAAGGTGGTGTTCGTGCCGTTCCGTGACGGTCGCCCGGCCGGCGCACCGATCGATTTCGCCAGTGGTTTCCGCGGCGATGACGGTCGGACCCGCGGCCGTCCGGTCGGGGTCTCGCTGGATCCGCGTGGGGCGGTGATCGTGGCCGATGACCTGGCCAATACGATCTGGCGCATCACTCCGGTGGCGGCGTCCGCGGGTAGCTGACGCGCCCGGAAGGCATGACCAGCGGAATGCAGCAAGGCCGGCGCGTCATTACGCGCCGGCCTCGACGCGGTCAGGCCTCAGGCGTTGCCCGACGCACCCAGGTGCTTCACCAGCTCGGCCGCCGTTGCTGCCGACGATGCCGGGTTCTGACCGGTGATCAGCAGGCCATCGCTGACCACGTACGAGCCCCAGTCGGGCCCCTTGGAGTACTGGCCGCCGGCCGCCTTGAGCATGTCTTCCACCAGGAACGGCACCACGTCGGTAAGGCCGACGCCGGCTTCCTCACTGTTGGTGAAGCCGGTGACCTTCCTGCCCGCCACAAGCGGCGAACCGTCCGCGGCCTTGACGTCGCGCAACACGCCCGGGGCATGGCAGACCAGCGCGACCGGCTTGTTCGCGGCGATGAACGATTCGATCAGTGCGATCGAGTGGTGGTCGTTGGCGAGGTCCCACAGCGGGCCATGGCCGCCGGGATAGAACACGGCGTCGAAGTCCTGCTGGCGGACGCTGTCCAGTCGCACAGTGTTGGCCAGTTGCGCGGTCGCGGCCGGATCGGCCTCGAAGCGACGGGTGAGGTCGGTCTGGAAGTCGGGCTCGTTGCTCTTGGGATCCAACGGCGGCTGGCCGCCCTTGGGCGAGGCCAGCACGACCTGCGCGCCCGCATCGGCGAAGGCGTAGTAGGGCGCAGCGAGTTCTTCCAGCCAGAAGCCGGTCGTGCGGCCGGTGTCGCCCAGCTGGTCGTGGGAGGTAAGGACGATGAGGATTTTCATGCGGTGGCTCCGGTGGATAGGACGGGATGAGTAGACCAGTCGTCTACGATGGGGGCGAACGAAAAGGCACGTCGCCCTGAAGTGCCTGTGGTGCTTTCCGGCCCGTCAGGCCGAAGGGTGAAGTGCTTGCCGGGTCGCGCTCAGCGCCGCATCGAAGGGCTGCAGGGTACGGGTGATTTTCACCATGATGCTCGCGCCCAGCCACAGCTGGTAGAGGCTCTGGGCCACGGTAGCGGGGTCGCCGTGGACCTGCAGTGAGCCGTCGACGACGCCCGCCTGGATCGCCCGCGCCAGACGTTCGACGATGCCGGCCGTGCCGCGCTGCAATGCTGCGCGCATGCTGGCCGACAGGTCGGCCACTTCGGCGCCGAGCTTCACCGCCAGGCACTTGCCCTGGCACTCCTCGAACGACTGCGCGTCCCGCCAGGCGCGGAAGTACGCATCCAGCTGCTGGGCCTTGCTCAGGCCGGGCTGGCGGAAGGTGGCGTCCATCTCGGCCAGGTACGCGGCAAAATAGCCCTCCAGGAGCGCCTCGCCGAAGGCTTCCTTGGAGCCGAAGTAGTGGTAGAACGAGCCTTTCGGCACACCAGCGGCGGTGAGGACCTCATTCAGGCCCACCGCAGAGAAGCCCTTGCCGCCCATGATCCGCTCGCCGGTGGCCAGGATCCTGTCGCGGACATCGAGGGGTTCAGGGGAGGTCGCAGCGGTCATGGGGTGTACTGTACGCCCGATTAGACCGGTCGTCTAGTGCGCGTTTTCAGCGAGCGATCAACGCGTTCAGGTGCCATGCCTGCGACCGGCTGGCTTGGATCGCCGCATCCGGACGACCCCGCAACTGGATACCGCGGCCGTTTCGCCGCACAGTTGACCCTTTCCGCTACGGAGACTGGCATGACGTTCAAGGCATTACTGGCAACCAGAAGCGGCGACACGATCTCCACCGCGCAGGCCGTTCTGTCCGATACCGATCTGATGCCCGGCGAGGTGACCGTTGCCGTGGAATACTCGACGGTGAACTACAAGGATGCACTGGCCGTGTCGGGCCGCTCGCCGGTGATCCGGACCTTCCCGCTGATCCCCGGCATCGACCTGGCGGGCGTCGTGGAGCGCTCGACCCACGCTGGCATCGCGCCCGGCGACCGCGTGCTGGTGAACGGCTACGGCCTGAGCCAGACCCACCATGGTGGCTTCGCGCAGCGGGCACGCGTGCCCGGCGAGTGGCTGGTGAAGGTGCCCGACGCCTTCAGCACCCGCGACGCGATGGCGATCGGTACGGCCGGGTACACCGCGATGCTGTCCGTGCTTGCACTGGAACACGGCGGTCTCACGCCGGCCCACGGCGACATCCTGGTCACCGGTGCCAATGGCGGCGCCGGCTCCATCGCGATCGCGCTGCTGTCCGGGCTGGGGTACCGCGTGGTCGCCTCGACCGGTCGGCTGGAGGAAGCCGACTACCTCAAGGAACTGGGCGCGGCCGAGGTGCTCGACCGGCATACGTTGTCCGAGCCGGGCGCACCGATCGCCAAGGAGCGGTGGGCCGGCGCGATCGATTCGGTGGGCAGCCACACGCTTGCCAATGTGTTGGCGCAGACGCGCTATCGCGGGGTGGTCGCGGCCTTCGGCCTGGCCCAGGGCGCGGACCTGCCGGGTTCGGTGCTGCCCTTCATCCTGCGCAATGTCACCCTGGCCGGCATCGATTCGGTCAACGCACCGTTGCCGGTCCGCCAGCAGGCTTGGGGCCGCCTGGCCCGCGACCTGGACCTGGGCAAGCTCGCCCGCACCACGCGCGTGGTCAGCCTGGCCGAGGTGCCGGCCATCGCCGCGCAGGTACTGCAGGGGAAGGTGCAGGGCCGCACCGTGGTCGACGTCAACGCGTAACGGCGCAGGTGCAGGTGATCATCGGTCGCGCGCTGGCGCGTTCGCGGCTGGTGCGGGCGGTGGCAGGGTGCGCAAGACGGCCTTGTCCAGTTTCGCCGCCACGCCCACGCTGCGGCCGGCCAGGTTGGCGACGTGGTACTGCACCGCCACGCCCAGCACCTGGGTGGCTTCGGACAGGGTCAGCCCATAGCCCTGGCGCAGCCACTGCAGCATCCCGGACGTGGCCACGCGCAGCGCGTCATCGCTGGAGCCGGCCTGCCCAAGGGTCATGATCTGGGTGGGCGACTCGACCCGGGGCGTGGCGATCGACTGCCGCTTCACCAGCCCCACCTGCACCTCGACGTCGAGCGAGGTTTCCAGCGCCCACTGGGTGGTTTCCCCGTCGCCCTGCAGGGCGTGGCCGTCGCCGAGATACAGCAGCGCGCCGGGTTGCTGCACGGGCAGGTACACGGTGTTGCCTTCGACCACCGCGTTGAAATCCATGTTGCCGCCGAAGTCGGCGGTGTCGCCGGTGGAGAACGGCGGGTAGCCGAAGCCCGGCGCCACCGCCAGCCCGCCCAGCATCGGCTTCACCGGCACTTCGAACTGTTTGAGGGCGCCGCTGGCGTCCTTCGGCCGCGCCATGCCGCGCACCCGGTCCAGTTCCCAGCGCACCGGCTTGCCCAGCCCGGTGGTTTCGGCGGCTATCCGTGGCGTCTTCAGCCGGCCGACCACGCCGTCCAGGCTGTCGGCGTAGTCGCGGTTGAGTTTGAGCGAGGTGAGGGTGATGGCCAGGGTGTCGCCGGGCTCGGCGCCGACCACGAAGAACGGCCCCACCTGCGGGTTGCCGAACAGGGCGCGGGTGACGCCGTGCTCGTCCACGCCGCCGGAGTCGAGGGTCTTGGTCCTCACCGAATCACCGGGGTGGATGACCAGCACCGGGGCACGGTCGGCGCTGAAGGTGTTGGAGTAGTCGACCGGGGTGAACACGTGCCGTTGCGCGGCCGTGCCGGTGCGCGCGGGCACACGCCAGGCACTGAATGCATGCTGCGCACGCACGGCGCGGTTGTTGGTGTCCGGCTGGTCGCTCTGGCCCTGCATGCGTGCAGCGTCGATGCGGCCGCTGAAGTGGTAGACCTGACCGTCGTTGCCGGTGGCGGTGAAGCGTACGTCGCGGTCGCGCAGCGTGCCGCTGACGCGGTCGCCGTCGAGGGTGCCGGTGAGCCGGGTTCCCTGTACGTCCAGCTGCAGCGTCTGGTAATTCGTGTTGCCCCACAGATCGGTCGCCACGATCCATTGTTCGGCCGCACGTGCATTGAGCGGCAGCGCGGCGAGCAGCAACGAAGACACTTTCCAGGACATGGTCACGGTATGCGGCGTCACGAAGGGCCCGGCGGGCGGATGCCGCAGCCTAGCCGGTCGCCGCCGCGCGCCCACAGTGTCGAAGGTAACCCGGGCGCGGCACGCCGCGTTGCGCGTGCGTGCCGCGCCAGCTCAGGGGATCAACCGCCGTGCGCGCAGCTGCGCGAACAGGGCGAAGAACGCATCGTCGCTGGGCTGGTAGTCCAGGAAGCCCAGCCGGCGACTCTTGGACATGTCGGTGATCACCTCCAGCGGGCGCCCCAGGTCGGCATCGGTATGCCAGGGCGAAATCAGTCGGTGGATGTCAGGCTCGACCAGACCGTGCTCGGCAGCCAGTGCCGACCATGCAGCCGCATCGTTGACCATTTGCTGCTCCAGCGGCCGCACCTCGCCAGTGAACGGGGCAGGCTCGAGATCGAACCACGCCGCGATTCTCTCCCACATCCAGCGCCAGCGGAACACATCGCCGTTGACCACGTTGAAGGCCTGGTTGAACGCCGCCGGGGTCTGCGTGGCCCAGAGAAGGTGCCTTGCCAACAGGCCGGCATCGGTCATGTCGGTCAGACCGTTCCACTGCGCCGACGACCCCGGGAAGTAGAACGGACGCCCCAGGTGTCGGCACAGCGTGGCGTAGACCGCCAACGTGGTGCCCATGTTCATGGCATTGCCCACCGCCGGGCCGATCACCGTGTGCGGGCGATGCACGCTCCAACTGAATCCATCGCGCGCGGCGGCGGCGAACACTTCGTCCTCCTGCGCGTAGTAGAAGTTGTCCACGTCCAGGCGCGGCTGCTCCTCTCGGAACGGGGTCTGTGGAAGCGCACCCTGCGCGTAGGCCTCGAACGGCCCCAGGTAGTGCTTCAGGCCGGTCACCAGCGCCACGTGGCGGACCGAACCGGCCGGACGCACTGCATCGAGCAGGTGCCGCACCATCGCAGCGTTGACCCGGATGTTCTCCGCCTCATTGGCCTGCCGTGACCAGGTGGTGATGAACACGTGGGTCGGCGCCAGGCCCGCCAGTGCCTCGCGCGTGGCCTGCGCGACGCGCAGATCCGCCGCCACCGCGCCGACGCCGGCGGGCAGGGCGCCGGGCGAGCGCGCCAGGCCGTGTACTGCCCAGCCCGCTCCCTGCAGTTCCCGGATCAATGCGCTGCCGACGATGCCGGTTGCGCCCACCACAAGTGCCGTGTTGTTCATGCTGCCGCCTTTCCATCCACTATCAGGCGCACACAGTAGGATAGGCGCGCACGCCTCGAAAGAAGGCACCAAATGGTAACCAGGCAATGAAAACCGGCAGCGAGGAAGATCAATGGCGTGAAGACTGCGCCCCACGGCGGGTGCTGGAGCTGTTCAGCACCAAGTGGACCTCGATGGTGCTGCACACCCTGGCCGTGCGCCACGACGGCACCGCGCGCAGCAATGCGCTGCACCGCAGCCTGCCGGACATCTCCAAGAAGATGTTGATCCAGACCCTGCGGGAAATGGAAGGCGCGGGCATCGTGCTGCGCACGGCGTTTCCCACCGTCCCCCCCTCGGTGGAGTATTCGCTCACGCCGCTGGGCCGGCAACTGGTGGAGCCGATCGAGCTGATCTACGACTGGGCGCGGCGCAATGCCGGCGCCCTGGATGCCCTGCAACCCCGCACCACATCACGCCGCCGGTAGTGCCACGCCATGGGTGGGAGCGCGAGGCGACATGCCCGCCACGCCCCGATCGCGGTATATTTCGCGCTCTCCCCACCGCCCGCCCTGAGCGTTTGTCATGAGCACGACCCGGAAATACTACAAGCACCCCGCCGAATCGGACATCGGCCACGGGACGATTTACCTCGAGGCACAGGGCGATGTGATCGTCCGCCAGGTCGAGGGCTACCGGAGCGTGCTGGTCTGGGCCGACAAGGGGGGACAGGCCGATGAGCGCTTCCCGCTGTCCGATCAACCCCTGTCCTGGCTGGACCTGGATTCGGATGACAGCATCACGGCGAGCGAATTTGAAACCGCCTGGAAGCGCGCCAAGGCCGTTTCCGGCTGAGGTCCGCGCCCAATGCGCGTGGACCTCAAATGGTCCATTCCGTGCTGCCGCTGCTGGCCACGTGCATCAACTGGTCCAGCTGCCGCAGCGCCCGGTGCAGTTCCTGCCGGCTCGCCGCCGCGCCCAGTGAGATGCGCACGGCGTCATTGATCGCCACGCCCTGCGGGGTGAACGCTGACGACGGGGCGATGCCCAGCCCCTGCAGCCGCGCCGCATGGGTCAGGCTGGCGTCGGTCCACTGGGCGGGCAGCCGGCACCACGCATGCACGCCGGCACAGTGCTGCAGGAAGCGGGGCGACAACGTGGACTGCGCCAGATAGCGACGCTCGGCGGCTTCTTCCTGCACCAGCTTCAGCAGGGTGGCCGCCGACCCGTCCAGGATCAGCTGGGTCACCAGCGCGTTCATCAGCGGCGGCGCCATCAGGTTGACCGCGCGCAATGCATCGAGCACGTCCTGCCGTGCCACACCGTCGGGCAGGTGCACAAAGCCGGTATGCAGGCCCGGGCTGAGGCACTTGGACAAGGTGGAGATGTAGCAGGTGTGCTGCGGCGCCAGCAGGGCGAGCGGGGCAGGGGCATCGTCGACCAGCAGCCAGTACGGGTCGTCTTCGATCAAGCGCAGGTCCAGGCTGCGCAGCACGTCGGCCAGGGCCATCCGGCGTGCTTCGGGCATGGTACGCGCGGTCGGGTTCTGCGCCGTGGGGTTGAGGTAGACCACGCGCGCACCCGTGGCACGCGCGTGGCGGCGCAATGCGCTGGGCAGCATGCCGTGCTCGTCGCACTCCACCACCCGCAACGTGCGCTGCAGCACCCGCGCCGCGTGCAGCAGGCCGGGATACACCAGCGGTTCGCACAGGATGACATCGCCGGCAGTGGTGAGCGCCAGCAGCAGTGCCGACAGCGCGGCCTGCGCGCCTTCGGTGACTACCAGCCGGTCGATGTCCAGCCTGCCCAGGATCGGCTTGAGCCATTGCTGTGCGGCCAGGTGGTCGGCGCGGCTGCCACCGCCGACGTGGTAGGTCATCAGGTTGCTGGCGTCGCTGCGGCTGAGCACGGTGGCCAGGCCACGCTGCAGCATGTCGGCCACCTGTCCGCCGCCGGGGCTGGGCGGCAGGTTCATGCTCAGGTCCACCAGCTGCGCCAGCTCCACCTGGGGCGGGGCGACGAACGTTCCCTGGGGCCCGCGTGCATCGATCAGGCCGCGCTTGCGCGCCTCGGTGAAGGCACGGGTGACAGTGGTCAGGTCAACGCCCAGGTCATTGGCCAGCACGCGCTGCGCCGGCAGGCGCTGGCCGGGCCGCAGCGCGCCGGACCAGACCGCGCGCTCCAGGGCCTGCACGATGCGCAGGTAGACCGGCCCGTGGCCGTCGGCGATGAGAGTGTTCCACTGCATCGGCGCATCTTACGCCCGGGTGCGCGCCGCCCTGCGACAGTGTGTCGCATCATGTATGGATCATGTCGTTGCCTAACGTACGCGGCTGCGGCGGGCACCCCCCATGCATATCGGTCATGCAGGGGGGTGTTCGCCACTTTTCATGATCCGGGCCGCCCGGCCCGGCACTGCGTTGGAAGGGCCGACCCGCATGAACCCCGCTACACACACCGCTCGCCGCGCCGCCATGGCCGGTGCAGCCCGCGCCGGACGCTGGTTCGGACTGGCAGCGTTGCTGCCATTGCTCACCGGGTGCAAGAACCTGGAACTGTTCAACCCCATGGGCAGCATCGCCGAACAGGAGATGCAGCTGATCCTGGTGTGCACCGGCCTGATGCTGCTGGTGGTGATTCCGGTGATCATCCTCACCCTGTACTTTGCCTGGCGCTACCGCGCCTCCAACACCAAGGCCACCTACGCCCCGGACTGGTCGCATTCCACCGCCATCGAGGTGGTGATCTGGACCATTCCGTGTCTGATCATCGTGGTGCTGGCCGTGCTGATCTGGAAGAGCACGCACGCGCTGGACCCCTACCAGCCGATCGCGTCGGACAAGGCGCCGCTGCGCGTGGAAGTGGTGTCGTTGAACTGGAAGTGGCTGTTCATCTACCCCGACCACAACGTGGCCACGATCAACGAACTGGTGATGCCGGTGGATACGCCGGTGGCCTTCAAGCTCACCTCCGAGTCGATGATGAACGCCTTCTTCGTGCCGCAGCTGGGCAGCATGGTCTACACCATGCCGGCCATGCAGACGCGCCTGCACCTGATCGGGCATACCCCGGGCACCTATGCCGGGATGTCGTCGGCCTACAGTGGTTCGGGCTTCTCGGACATGAAGTTCCCGGCCCGCGTGGTCACCGATGCCGACTTCCAGGTCTGGCTGGACCAGGCCCGCAGCAGCAACGACCACCTCGGCGCCGCGCGCCTGGCCGCGCTGGAAGTGCCTACCCATGGCGCGCCGTTGCAGCGTTTCAGTGGCGTGGATACCGGCCTGTTCGACAGCATCGTCGCCCGTTACCACGGCATGGCCGATGACGAGATCTGCCTGCCGGGCGAAGAGCCCGGGGCCACCCCTCAGACGTTGAGCCTGGCCGTGCCTGCCAGCCGTACCGCGGAGAACTGATCGTGCTTGGAAAGTTGAACCTCGAAGCAATTCCCTACCACGACCCGATCATCATGTCGGCGCTGGCAGGCTCGCTGCTGCTCGGCGCGGCGATCGTCGCGGCGATCACCTACTACAAGAAGTGGGGCTACATCTGGACCGAGTGGATCACCTCGGTGGACCACAAGAAGATCGGCGTGATGTACATCCTGCTGGCGCTGGTCATGCTGGTGCGCGGCTTCGCCGATGCGCTGATGATGCGCGCCCAGCAGGCGATCGCGGCCAATGACGCGGCCGGCTACCTGCCACCGGAACACTACGACCAGATCTTCACCGCGCATGGCGTGATCATGATCTTCTTCGTGGCAACCCCGCTCATCGTCGGCCTGATGAACCTGGTGGTGCCGTTGCAGATCGGCGCGCGCGACGTCGCCTTCCCGTTCGTCAACTCGCTCAGTTTTTGGCTGTCGGCGGTGGGCGCGGTGCTGGTGATGCTGTCGATGTTCGTGGGCGACTTCGCCGCGACCGGCTGGGTGGCCTATCCGCCGCTGTCGGGGATCGAGTACAGCCCCACGGTCGGCGTGGACTACTACATCTGGTCGCTGCAGGTCTCCGGTATCGGCACCACGCTGACCGGCCTGAACTTCATCGTCACCATCCTCAAGATGCGTGCGCCGGGCATGGACCTGATGAAGATGCCGGTGTTCACCTGGACCGCGCTGATCACCAACATCCTGATCGTGGCGATCTTCCCCGTGCTGACCGCGACCCTGGCGCTGCTGACCATGGACCGCTACTTCGGCATGCACTTCTTCACCAATGATGCCGGCGGCAACGCCATGATGTACGTCAACCTGATCTGGATCTGGGGCCACCCGGAAGTCTACGTACTGATCCTGCCGTGCTTCGGCGCGTTCTCGGAGATCATCGCCACGTTCTCGGGCAAGCCGCTGTTCGGCTACCGCTCGATGGTGTACGCGACCTGTTCGATCGGCGTGCTGTCGTTCTTCGTCTGGCTGCACCACTTCTTCACCATGGGCTCGGGCGCCAACGTGAATGCCTTCTTCGGCATCATGACCTCGATCATCTCCATCCCCACCGGGGTGAAGCTGTTCAACTGGCTGTTCACCATGTACCGCGGCCGCATCCGCTACCACTCCTCGACGATGTGGACGATCGGCTTCATGGTCACCTTCGCGCTGGGTGGCATGACCGGCGTGATGCTGGCCATCCCGGGTGCGGACTTCGTGCTGCACAACAGCCTGTTCCTGATCGCGCACTTCCATAACGTGATCATCGGCGGCGTGGTGTTCGGCTGCCTGGCCGGGATCACCTTCTGGTTCCCGAAGGCGTTCGGCTTCACCCTCAATGAGCGGTGGGGCAAGATCTCGTTCTGGTGCTGGCTGGTGGGCTTCTACCTGGCCTTCATGCCGCTGTACGTGCTCGGCTTCAAGGGCATGACCCGGCGCATGAACCACTACGCGGTGGAAGGCTGGCAGCCCTGGTTGATCGTGGCCGCCATCGGCGCGCTGGTCATTGCCGCCGGCATCGCAGCCATGTTCATCCAGTTCTACGTGAGCGTGCGCGACCGCAAGGCCAACCTGGACCTGACCGGCGACCCGTGGAACGCGCGCAGCCTGGAATGGGCCACGTCCTCGCCGCCGCCGTTCTACAACTTCGCCAGGACGCCGGTCATCACTTCGCTGGAGCAGCATTGGGACGACAAGCAGCGCGGCACCGCGTGGCAGCGCCCGGACCATTACGAGGACATCCATATGCCGCGCAACACCGGCGCCGGGGTGGTGATCTCGGTGTTCAGCCTGGTGCTGTGCTTTGCCCTGGTCTGGCACATGTGGGTGCTGGCGGCGATTGGCCTGGTTGGTGTGATCGCCACCTTCGTGCTGCGCTCCTACGACCGTGACGTGGACTATTACGTGCCCGCCGCCGAGGTGAAGCGCATCGAAGACGCGCATTTCGCGCAGATGGAAGGAGCCAAGGCATGAGCGGCGATACCTTGACCGCTGCTTCGCAGCACGGGCAGCTCGCGGCCGGTCATCATGACCACGCCCACGAGCACCACGACGACGGCAGCAAGACCGTCGTCGGGTTCTGGATGTACCTGATGGGCGACTGCCTGATCTTCGCGGTGTTGTTTGCCACCTTCGGGGTGCTGCTCAACGGCACCGCCGACGGCCCGTCGGGCAAGGAGCTGTTCAAGCTGGGCTTCGTGTTGTCCGAAACAGTGGTGCTGCTGTTGAGCAGCTTCACCTTCGGCCTGGCGATGCTGGGTCTGCAGGCCAACAAGCGCAACCAGGTGGTCGGCTGGCTGGCCACCACCGGGCTGCTCGGTGCGGTGTTCATCGGCATGGAGGTGTACGAGTTCGCCGAGCTGATCCATGAAGGCGCCACCCCGGACGTGAGTGCCTACCTGTCGGCGTACTTCACCCTGGTGGCCACCCATGGCCTGCACGTCACCTTCGGCCTGCTGTGGCTGGCGATCATGATCCACCAGGTGCTGAAGTTCGGGCTGGACGGCATCGTCCGCCGCCGCCTGGCCTGCCTGAGCCTGTTCTGGCACTTCCTGGACCTGATCTGGATCTGTGTCTTCACCTTCGTCTACCTGCGGGAGTTCGTATGAGCCCGAGCGCTTCTGAAACCGATCACGGTGGCGGCCACGCCACCCTCAAGGGCTACATCATCGGCCTGCTGCTGTGCCTGGTGCTCACCGGTGCCTCGTTCGGCGTGGTGATGGGCGGGTGGGTGCCGCAGCCGCTGCGCCTGACCGCCATCGTGGTGCTGTGCGTGGTGCAGCTGGTGGCGCAGCTGGTGCTGTTCCTGCACATCGGCGCGGGCCGCAGCCAGCGCGAGAACACCGGCATCTTCCTGTGCACGGCGTTCCTGATCGCCATTGTCGTCGCCGGGTCGTTGTGGGTCATGCACAACGCGACCCAGAACATGATGCCGATGCAGCTATGAGCGCGCCCACCGTGCACCGCCTGTCCTGCCTTGGCCTGGCGGCCGTGATGGGGCTGGCGGCGTCGCCGCCGGCAACGGCCGCCGCCACGCCATCCACCCCCGCAGCCGTGGTCGCCAGCGAAGCCTGGGTGCGGTTGCCGCCGCCCGCTGCGGGCGTGGCTGCCGGCTATGTGGAGCTGCACAACGGGGGCGCCGCCAACCGTCTGGTGGCGGCCAGCGCGGCGGGCTTCGGCCAGGTGCAGATCCACGCGATGCGCATGGACGGCGAGGTCATGCGCATGCAGGCACTGCCCGATGGGCTGGCGCTGCCGGCAGGGAGAATCACCTCGCTGCGGCCCGGCAGTTACCACCTGATGCTGATGATGCCCAAGCGCCCGCTGCAAGAGGGCCAGCAGGTGCGGGTGCGCCTCCAGTTCGTCCATGGCGACGCGCTCCCGGTGGATTTCGTGGTGCGTGATGGCATGGGTGGGCAGGCCGGCCAGCACGGAGCGGAACGGTGATGCGCGCCGTGCTGGCGGCCCTGCTCGGCGGAGTGCTGTTGGCGGGCTGTGGTAGCGCCGACGCACCGATCATGGGCCAGGCCGCATTGGACGCGGTGGCATTGCAGGCCAGCGACGGCCGCACCGTGTCGATCCACGGTCTGCGCGGCAAGCCCACGCTGCTGTTCTTCGGCTTTACCCACTGTCCGGAAGTGTGCCCGTTGAGCCTGTTGAAAGCGGTCCAGCTCAAACGCCGGCTGGGCCTGCTGGGTGCGGACCTGCAGGTGGTCTTCGTGACCATCGATCCAAAGCGCGATACGCCCGCCCACCTGCGCGAGTACCTGGCCGCCTTCGATCCAACCTTCATCGGCCTGAGCGGCGACGAGGCCGGTACCCGCGCCATCGCAGAAAGCCTGCGGGTCAGCTACCGGCAGGTGGGCGAGGGGGATGCGGCAACGTTCGAACATACCGCGTCGTGGTTCCTGCTGGGTGCCGATGGCACGCTGCAGGATGTGCTGGGCTATGCGCTTACCGATGCGGAGATGGATGCCCGGCTGCGCGCGAAACTGACGGTCCCCGGCGCGTGAGCCGCCGGGGATGAGCACTGCCGTGGACGCGGCCGCGTCGCGCACCGACGCCGTGCTGCTGCTCGCATCGGCCGGCTGCGCGCTGACGGTGCTGGACACCAACGTGGTCGGCGTGGTGCTGCCCACCATTGCACGCGACCTGTCGGCGTCGTTCGCCGACATCGAGTGGGTGGTCAGCGCCTACGTGCTGTGCTTCGCCTCGCTGCTGTTGCCGGCCGGCACCCTGGCCGACCGGATCGGTCGGCGACGCCTGTACCTGATCGGGCTGGTGCTGTTCGCGCTTGCCTCGGTGGCCTGCGGGCTGGCCGCGCAGGCCGGTGCGCTGTATCTCGCGCGCGCCGGGCAGGGCGCGGCGGCTGCGTTCATGCTGGCCCCGGCGCTGTCGCTGATCGGCCATGCCCACCAGGACCCCGCGCGCCGTGCCCGGGCCTGGGCGATATGGGGCGCGATCATGGGCCTGACCATGGTGCTGGCGCCGCTGATCGGCGGCGCCATCGCCACCTGGCTGGGCTGGCGGTGGGCGTTCCACATCAATCTGCCGCTGTGCCTGTTGCTCGCGGCACTGAGCGGACGCTACGTGCCCGAGTCGCGCGACCCGGTGCGTCGTCGCATCGACGTGGCCGGTGTAGTGCTGTTTGCCGGCAGCATGCTGTCGTGGACGTGGGCATTGATCCGCGGCCCGGTGGAAGGCTGGACCAGCACCGCCGTGCTGCCCTGGCTGGCATCCGGCGTGGTGCTGGGCGCCGCCTTCATCGGCGTGGAACGGCGCCGTGTGCAGCCGATGCTGGACCTGCGCCTGTTCCGGATACCGGCGCTGGTGGGCGCGGTGATCGCAATGTTCGCCTATGCGGCCGCAGTGCAGGTGATGGCCTCGCTGCTGCCGTTGCTGCTGCAGAATGTCCGCGGCGACAGCGTGCTGCAGGCCGGCCTGCACATGCTGCCGTTCGCGCTGGCGATGCTGCTGCTGCCGTTCCTCGGTCGGCGCCTGGGTGAGCACTGGCACTCGGGGAAAATCCTCGCGCTGGGCCTGGGCGTGGCGGTGCTTGGCAACCTGGGCATCGCGCTGTCGCTGTGGCAGCACAGCGGCCCGGGGCTGTTGCTGGCGATGGCGGTGCTGGGCAGTGGTGGCGGCCTGCTCAACGGTGAAACGCAGAAGGCGATCATGAGCGTGATTCCCCCGGACCGGGCCGGCATGGCGTCTGGCATCAGTACCACCGCACGCTTCTCCGGCATCCTGATCGGGTTTGCGACGTTGGGCGCGGTGCTGTCCAGCCATGTGCGGGCGGCTGCCGACGCCGCATTGACCGCCGCCGGCAGCCCGGTGTCGCCGGCGCTGCTGGAACGGGTGGTGGTCGGCGAGCTGTCGACCGCGTCGGATGCACTCGGCGTGCTGGCACGCGCGGCGTATGCACAGGGCGCTGGGTACGCCTTCATCGCTGCCGCGCTGATGGCCCTGCTGGCGATGCTGGCAACGGCGTGGTTGATGCGCGTGCCGCCCCGCTGACCCCGGGCGGCACCGCCGCAGACACGGCACGTGTGGTCAGGGCGCCACCGCGCGCAGCGCCCAGCATGCCGCCCCGAATGCCACGCGGTCGCCCTGCACGAACGGCGCGAAGGCCCCCACTACCACCTGCAGCACCTGCGCACGCAGCGCTGCGTCGATCCGCGGGTCGCGCAGCACGCCGCCCACCGGCCCCAGCAACGACACGTACCGCTGCAGGTCGGCGGTGCGGATGCTGCAGACCTGGTCCACCGCCGTCACCTCGATATCGCGCCAGCCACTGTCGGCCAGGATGTCGAGGACGCGCTGGCGATCGGCGAAGGCGAACTGCCCCGGCCCATCGGCCGAGCGTGGGGGCAGCGCCAGCAGGGGCGCGGCGGCCCGTTCGGCGGCGGTCATGAACGCATTTTCGGCCGGGGCGCGCCACGCCAGCGCATGCAGCCTGCCGCCGCTGCGGGTGGCCGCGCGCAGGCCGGTGAAGGCCTGCACCGGGTCGTCGAAGAACATCACGCCAAAGCGTGACACCACGTGATCGACTCCGGCCGGGGCGAATACGTGACGCTGCGCATCGGCGGCGATGAAGTCCACCGGGTACGCGGCGCTGCGTGCGCGCTCGCGCGCCATCTCGACCATGGCCGCGGAGATGTCCAGCCCGGTGCAGTGGCCGCCAGCGCCCAGCCGTGCCGCGATGGCCAGGCTGACCGCGCCGGTGCCGCAACCGACGTCCAGCACCTTCCATGGCGCACCGCGCGGAACGCCCTGGGCCAAGTGATCGGCAAACGGCGCGAACATGTCATCGAGCACGGGCTGGGCCAGTACCCAGGCATCCCCGGCGGGTCCATTCCAGAGGGCGTGTTGCGTGGTGTCGGTCATAAGGGGCGTTCTGGCCTTGCCAGCCGGGTAGGGATGCCCGCACTCTGCCACTTCAAGTGCACTTGAGGTCAAGCCGATGCAGGAACTGGATATTGCCGAGGTGGCCCGTCGCACTGGCCTGGCCGCATCCGCGTTGCGCTATTACGAGCAGAAGGGGCTGATCCAGCCGATCGGCCGCCATGGCCTGCGCCGGGTGTTCGCCGCGAGCGTGCTCGAGCGCATCGCGCTGATTGCGCTGGGGCGCGCGGCCGGTCTGTCGCTGGCCGACATCGGGGCAATGCTGGCCGTCGAGGGGGGCGCCGCCATCGATCGCGCACGGCTGGCCGCCAAGGCCGATGAACTGGACGCCAGCATCCAGCGCATGACCGCCATGCGCGACGGGCTGCGCCACGCGGCTGCCTGCCGCGCCGCCCGCCACCTGAAGTGCAGCCGGTTCCGCGCCCTGATGCGGGTGGCCACGCGTGCAGGGTGAGCGCGCGCCGCTGCGCGGGCTAGGGCAGGAAGCGCTCGCCCAGCATTCAATCCCGATCAGCCACTGGGTTTCATCGGCGTTGGCGTCGCCCAGGTCTTCCCAGCGGGAAATCGGCGTGGTGCAGCCCCGTGGGGCGATGTACTCCACCGCAATCGACGCCGCTTCCTGCTTCTTGATCGGCTGGTGTGCGACGCTGCGGACAAGGACGTACTAGGGCTGTTGAAACGGCATGATGTAACTGTCGACCGTGTAGCGCTGTTCCTCCCGGGTGACCTCGGCGTGGTTCTCTTCGACCAGCGTCAGCCGACGGGTATCCACCTCCTTCTGACCGGCTGCCTGCGCGGGCGCGACCAGGAGGGCGATGAGAAGGCCCGCGGTGCAGATCTGGTTCATGAAGGTTCCTTGGGTCTGTGAATCGCTGGCAGAGGATGCACCCTGCGAAACGTCCGGCTGATGTCCAGGTCGATACCCGACGTTTCGAGCTCGCCCTGGGTTGACGTACTGATTGGTGATGATCTGGATGTGTCCTTGGGCGTCGCGCTGTACGCGGCCCGGGAACAGGTCCGGGCTCAGCCCGCGACCGTATCCACCAGCAGCTTCACGTTGAGCACCAGGATGATCGCGGCGATCACCCACGACAGCGCGATCAGCCAGCGCGGCGCCACCAGCGCGCCCATCTTGGCCTTGTCCGAGACGAACCGCACCAGCGGAATCACCGCGAAGGGCAGCTGCATCGACAGCAGCACCTGGCTGAGCACCAGCAGCCGCGCGGTGCCCTGTTCGCCGTAGATCGCGGTGACGATCACCACCGGCACGATCGCGATGCCGCGGGTGATCAGGCGGCGTGCCCACGGGGCGATGCGCAGGCGCAGGAAGCCCTCCATCACGATCTGCCCGGCCAGCGTGGCGGTCACCGTGGAGTTGATGCCGGAGGCGAGCAGGGCGACCGCGAACAGGGTCGAGGCCAGCCCCACGCCGAGCATGGGCGCCAACAGTTCGTAGGCCTGCTCGATCTCCTGCACGTCGGTGCGCCCGTGCGCGTGGAAGACCGCTGCGGCCAGGATCAGGATCGAGGCATTGATGAACAGCGCCAGCATCAAGGCGATGGTGCTGTCGGTCACTGCCCAGCGCAGCGCGCTGCGACGGCCGGGGTCGGTGCGCGGGTAGGCACGGGTCTGCACGATGGACGAATGCAGGTACAGGTTGTGCGGCATCACCGTGGCGCCGATGATCCCGATGGCCAGGTACAGGGCATGCGGGTTGGTGACCACCTCGGCGCGGGGAATGAAGCCGCCGAGCACGGCCTGCAGCGGCGGCGCGGCGAAGGCGATCTGGATCGCGAAGCACGCAAAGATCACTAGCAGCAGCGCGATCACGAACGCTTCCAGCGCACGGAAGCCACGGTTCATCAGCCACAGCACCAGCACCACGTCGATGGCGGTGACGATCGCCCCGGCCAGCAGCGGAATGCCGAACAACAATTTCAGCGCGATGGCCGTGCCGATTACTTCGGCCAGGTCGCAGGCGATGATCGCGATTTCGCAGAGCAGCCACAGGCCCAGGGTGACCGGGCGCGAGTAGTGGTCGCGGCAGGCCTGGGCGAGGTCGAGCCCGGTGGCGATGCCGAGCCGCGCCGACAGCCCCTGCAGCACGATGGCCATCAGGTTGGACAGCAGGATCACCGACAGCAGCAGGTAGCCGAACCGGGCGCCGCCGGCGATGTCGGTAGCCCAGTTGCCCGGGTCCATGTAGCCCACCGACACCATGTAACCCGGGCCCAGGAAGGCCAGCAGCCGGAACCACCAGTGCCCGCCGCGGGGGACGGCGACGCTGGCGTTCATGTCGCCCAGGCTGGGGCTGTGGCCGTCCGAGGAAGGCCAGGCAGAAGCAGCTTCGGGGCGGCGTCGGATGTCCACGTCCGCAATATAGCAGAGGCTATGTTAGTAAGTCTTTGCAATTTCCGGCCATGCCATGACGGCCGCCGGCCACGCCTCAACGCGGGGGTGGAGGCGGGATGCGCATGCCGTGGGTGTGCGGCAGGCAGGCCTTCATCGCGTCGATGAAGGCCCGCAGCCGACTCGGAATCTGCCGGGCAGACGGGTACACCAGGTGCACGGGCAGCGGCGGTGCTTCGCGCTCGGGCAGCAGGCGCAGCAACCGGCCCGTGCGCAGCTCATCGCTCACCAGCCACGCCGACACCACCGCCGCGCCCAATCCGGCCAGCGCCGCCTGGCGCACCACGAACAGGTTGTCGGTGAGCAGCCGCGGCTGGATGTCGACCTGCAGCGCCGGACCACCATCGGCCGCCAGCAGGGTGACGCGCTCGCGGTAGTACGTGGTCAGCGCGATCCATGGCAGCGTGCCCGGCAACGCCGGGTCGCGCACATCGGCCGTGCCGACCAGGGACGGCGCGGCCACCGCGATACGCGGCACTTCGGCGAGCGGCACCGCGACCAGGTGCGGGGCGTCCACTGTCCCCACCCGGATCGCGCAGTCGATGCCCTCGGCGATGAAGTCGGGATGGCGGTCTTCCAGCATCCAGTCCAGGGTGACCTGCGGATAGCGCGCCAGGAACTGCAGCATCGGCTCCAGCAACTGGGCCTGCCCGAAGGCGTGCGGCACCACCACGCGCAGGCGCCCGCGCGGCACGTCCACGTCGCCACGCAGGTCGGCCTGGATCGCCTCCCAGTCGGCAACCAGCGATTGCGCATGCACGAAGCAGCGTTGGCCGTCGTCGGTCAGCGTCATGCGGTGGGTGGATCGTTTGAGCAGCTGCAGGCCGAACAGCCGCTCCAGCGCCTGCAGACGGCGGCTCACGGTGGGCTGGGTGGTGCCCAGCTGCACGGCAGCTGCCGACAGGCTGCCACTTTCAACGATGCGCACGAAGGTGCGCAGCAGGTCGATCCGGTCGGCACCGGCGGTGCTGGTTGGAATGATCATGCGTTCTGCGTATAGGCGATATGTGCGCCAGCCTACTACACGGGCGGATCCTCAGGGCCGATGCTGGCGCCATCGTCTTCCCCCGCGTGGAACTGCTCATGTCCAGTACGCATATCCCTGTCGTGGCACCGGCCACGCCCACTGTTGCGCCGCGCCTGATCCTGGCCATGGCGGCCGGGGCCGGCTTCTCGGTCGCCTCGATCTACTACAGCCAGCCGATGCTCGGGGTGATCGGCCCAGACCTCGGCGCCGCGCCTGCCGCCACCGGCATGGTGCCCACGCTGACCCAGCTCGGCTACGCGCTGGGGATCCTGCTGCTGGCCCCACTGGGCGACCGCTTCGACCGGCGCCGGCTGATCCTGGCCAAGGCCGTGTTGCTGGCGTTGATGCTGGCCGGGGCCGCGCTCGCCGGCAGCCTGCCGACCCTGCTGCTGGCCAGCCTGCTGATCGGCGTGACCGCGACCATGGCCCAGGACGTGGTGCCCGCTGCGGCCAGCCTGGCACCGGCGGCCGAGCGCGGCAGCGTCGTCGGCAAGGTGATGACCGGGTTGCTGCTGGGCATCCTGCTCTCACGCGTGGCCAGCGGACTGGTCGCGCAATGGCTGGGGTGGCGCAGCATGTTCGCCCTGGCGGCAGTTTCGGTGGTGCTCATCGCCCTGGCACTGGCGCGGGCGTTGCCACGTTTCGCACCCACCACCACGCTGGGCTACCCGGCGCTGCTGGGCTCGCTGGTGGCCTTGTGGCGCGGGCAACCGGCGCTGCGTCGGGCGGTGTTCGCGCAGGGGCTGCTGGCAGTGGGGTTCAGCGCGTTCTGGTCGACGCTGGCGCTGATGCTGCACAGCCGCTACCAGGTGGGCAGCGCCGTGGCCGGCGCATTCGGCATCGCCGGCGCCGCCGGTGCGCTGGCCGCGCCCCTGGCCGGGCGCTGGACCGACCGGCTCGGCAGCCATGCGGTGGCACGTATCGCGATCCTGGTGGCGCTGGCGGGCTTTGCGATGCTGTTGCTGGAGGCGTGGCTGCCACGTGCGGCGATCCTGCCGCTGTTGGCGGTTAGTGCGGTGGTGTTCGATTTCGGATTCCAGTCGGCGTTGGTGTCGCACCAGACGCTGGTCTACGGCCTGGTGCCGGAGGCACGCAGCCGGCTCAACGCGCTGCTGTTCACCGGGGTGTTCCTGGGCATGGCCAGCGGCGGCGCGCTCGGCAGCCTGGCACTCGCGCACTGGGGCTGGACCGGCGTGGCGTTGCTGGCCACCGCTGCGGCGGCGCTGAGCCTGGTGGTGCGCCGCCGCTGAGCGGCGCGGCGGTCAGCCGTCGCCATCGGCCTGGGCATCGTCCAGGCTGATGATGCCGCGCTTGAGTGCCTGGGTCACGGCATGGGTACGGTCGCGCGCGCCCAGCTTCTCCATGAGGTTCTTCATGTGCGCCTTCACCGTCTGCTCGGAGATCCGCATCTGCTCGCCGATCGCCTTGTTCGAACGTCCGGCGGCCACGTGGCCCAGCACTTCGGTTTCGCGCGGGGACAGGCTGTCTTCGACCACGTGCGCGGCGATGCTGGCCGCCAGCGTGGCGGGGATGCCGGCCCGGCGACCGCCATGCACGGTGCGGATGGTGTCGATGAGCTCGTGGCGCAGCATGTCCTTGAGCAGGTACCCGCTGGCGCCCGCCTGCAGGGCGCGCACTGCCCGCACGTCGCCGCGGTAGGTGGTGAGCACGATGATGCGTGCGCGCGGGTCGTGGCGGCGGATCCGGGTGATGGCGTCCACACCGTCCACGCGCGGCAGCTGCAGGTCCATCAGCACCACGTCCGGGCGCAGCGCCAGGTACTGGGCAACCGCTTCCTCGCCGTCGGCCGCTTCGCCCACCAGCCGCATGTCGGGCTGCATGCCAAGCAGTGCGGCCAGGCCGTCGCGCAGCAGGGGGTGGTCATCGACAACAAGCACGCCGATGGGGGCAGGGGACAGGGTCATACGGAGTCTCCAGTGAAACGCGGCCAACGCCAGCGGCGCGGCGAACGGCGGTAGATGCGGTGGCGCGGCAGGAACAGTTCCACTTCGGTGCCCAGCCCCGGGCGTGACCACAAGCGCAGGCGGGCACCAAGGCGTTCGGCGCGTTCGCGCATGCCCACCAGTCCCCAGTGGCCTTCGGCCATGGTTTCGGGCAGGCCGCGCCCATCGTCGCGCACATGCAGGCGCAACCCGCGCATGCCGTAACCCAGTTCGATCTCGATGGCGCCGGCGTGGGCATGCTGCAGGGCATTCAACAGCGCCTCGCGACCGATCAGGTACACCTCTTCGGCCGCTGCGCGCCGCAACGGGAGCGGGGCGCCTTCCACGTTGAGGCGCAGCGCCGGGCTGCTGGCATCGCTGGCGCGTTCGCCGTACACCTGCACCAGTGCCGCACCGAGGTCCTGGTAGCCGTCGCTGTCGTCGCGCAGCGCGCTGACCCGGTCCCGGCCTTCGGCCAGCGCGCTTTCTGCCTGCTGCATGGCCGCTTCCAATGCGGCCCTGACCGGCGGCGGGGTGTGGCTGGCCTGGCTGACCGCATGCAGGCGCAGGATCAAGCCCTGGGTGCCCTGCAGCAACGTGTCGTGCAGTTCACGCGCGATACGCTCGCGTTCGGCGTGACGCTCCTGCAGCCGCGCACGCACCAGCTGGGTCAGGCGACGGCTGCGCAGGCGCATGGCCAGCAGGATCAGGGCCAGCAGCAACACCACGCAGGCGGCGTTGAACCACAGCGTCTGGTACCACATCGGCGCGATGTGGAAACTGCGGGTCGCGGCCACAGGGCTCCACACCATGTCCTGGTTGGCTGCGATCACCTCGAAACGATAGCGACCCGGGGGCAGATTGGTATAGAACGCGCGGGTGAGTGTGCCCGCGTCCTGCCAATGGTCATCCAGCCCGATCAACCGGTAGCGGTAGCGGGTGCGTTCGGGCCGGCTCAACGCCAGGGCCAGGTAGTCGATCTGCAGCTGGGCGGTGCCTGCGGGCAACACCATCCCGTCGCGCAGTGGCTGCTGCGTCTGCCCATGGGACACGTCGCCGATACGCGGCTGCAGGGCAGCACCGGCGCGCTGCGCCACGCCGGTGTCGATCCACGCCAGCCCCTGGTTGGTGGACAACCAGAGCAGGCCATCGGCCGCCAGCATCGCGCTGGGCATCGGGGTGGTCTGCACGGCGATGCCGGGCATGCCGTCGCCACGGTCGAACAGCCGCGGTTCCACCGGCCTGCCGTGCAGTACCGCCTGCTCCAGGGTCGACGCGTCGATCCGCAGCAGGCCGCGGCTGCCGTTGAACCAGTAGTAAGCCGTGCGGTCGCGGACAATGCCGGTGATGCCCTCCAGCAGGCCGGGGGTGTCGGTCTGGGCCGCATGGAAGCGGTCGTCGTCGCCAAGCAGGGCCAGCCCGTTCTCACCCGCCACCCAGATCCGCGCGCCGATCATGGCAGTGGCGGTGATCGGCCCCACCTGCAGGCCATCGGCACGGGTGTAATGCCGCCACGCCTGCTGGCGACGTACGCGCAGCTCGCCGTCGGGATAGCCCATCAACACGGCCCCGGCCGGGCCGGCCGCCAACGTGGTGCAGGCGTGTCCGGGCAGCGCCGGATCGCTGTCCCAGCGGCCGCGAAGGTAGTGCATCACGCGCTGGTCGCCAAAGCAGAACCACGCTTCGTCGCGACCCAGCGGCAGCACCGCGCGCAGTTCGCGCGGGGCGGGAACTCCTGGCGGATGCAGTTCGTGCGGCTGGCCATCGCGTATCAGCAGTAGCGCCTCCCAATCGACCACCCACAGCGGTTGGTCGCTGGCGAGCGCGGCGCGGTGCAGGTCGGTCGACGGCGCCTGCAGCAGCGTACGGCGCAATGCCATGGGGCGCAGGTCTGCGCCGTAGGCGAACACCTGTCCGTCGGGTGCGTGGTACAGCGTGCGCAGCGGATCGGCGGGGCCCGAGAGCGCCAGGCTGCGAACCTGATGGGGGCGGAACCGGTTGAGCCCCAGGTTGGTGCCGACCCACAGCGTGCCTTCGCGATCGGCCAGCACCGGCACCGCCGTGGTCGACGCCAGTCCCTGGGCTGCATCGAAGCGCTCGACCGGGGCGGCGGCCGATGCGGTGACATCCAGGCGGAAGATACCGCCACTGTCGACCAGACTGCCCCACAGGCTGCCATCGGCGGCGAACCGGATCCGCTTGGCCAGCAATGTGGGCCGACGCAGCGCGTCGCGTTCTGTGGCGGGCAGCAGGCCGCGCGCATCCGCCACTGGCATGACGCCGCGTCGGCGATCGGCCAGCCACACCTGCCCGTTGTCGCGCAGGGCCAGCGATGAAAACGGTGCAACCGGCAGCGCCAGCGGTTCGAAGCGCGCTGCGTTCGCCGGCAGTCGCCATAATCGCCCGGCGGCGATCACCCACAGCGTCCCCGTCTGATCGCGCAGCAGCCACTGGGCCGGTACGTCGCCGATGCCCATCGCGGCGGTGGGTACCTGCCAGCGTTCACCATCGAACCAGCGCAGCCCACCATCGGCCGCAGCCCACAACCGCCCGCTGCCATCGCGCTCGATCCGCGGCACCAGCCCGGGCGGAAGACCCTGTGCCTGCGCATAGTGGGTGAGACCGTGGCGGTCGAGCCGGCTGATCCCGGCGTTGTAGTAGGCAATCCACAGCGTGCCGTCGGGATCCAGCGCGAGGGTGGTCATGTTCGAGGACGGGAACGTACTGCCGTTGGGCGGCGCGGGGCGCTCGAACTGGCGTCCATCGAACCGGTACAGCCCGGTGCCGGTGGCCAGCAGCAGGCTGCCGTCGGCGGGCTGGGCGATATCCCACACATCACCAGGCGCGCCCTGGCCCACCACCCAGGCGGTGTGCTCGTACGCCGACAGAGGTGCCGCCAGCGCCGGCCATGCGGCCAGCAGCAAGCCCAGCAGCAGCCAGCCGCCGGCCACGCGGTGGCGCGTGCGGGCAGGGACGGGGGCGGAAACGGCGACGGGCATGTCGCATTCTCGCAGGGATGGGGGCAGCAGCTGCTTACTCTTTCGAGGCAGGCGCCGTGCCCTGCAGTGCGGTACCCCTGCCGGGCCCGTTCTGGACCGCCTGCATGCAACGACTGTTCGTGATGTTTCCCGATCGTGCGCCTGGCGTTGGCCTGGTGCTGCTGCGGCTCGGCCTGTGCGCGGCCGTCCTGACGCTGCCGACGGTGCCGACAGGCTGGCTGCAGCTTGCGCCGCTGGCTGCGGCATGCCTGCTGCTGGTAGGCGCGTGGACCCCGCTGGCAGCGGTTGCGCTGCTGCTGACGATGGGGCTGCACGCCGCATCGCACTGGGCGTGGCTGCCGCTGCCGGTGGCGGTGCTGCTGCTGGGACCCGGCGCCTATTCGCTGGATGCACGGCGTTTCGGCCGACGCGTGCTGCGGCGGTCGCCCCGCGGCGATGACCGGCGCGATCACCCGAAAGAGTAATCAGCGTTCCCACCGATGGAGGGTAGGGCCACGCGCGTGTCGCGGCGACCATGGCATACCCCGTCGTGGAGCCCGCTGATGGCTGTTTCGTCCCGCCCGACGCCGCCCATACCTTCCACCTTGCCGCCCACCCAGGTGGCGGCGCTGCGGCGTGCCCTGGCCTATATCGACGCCAACCTGCAGCAACCTGTGCTGGTCGAACAGATGGCCGCCGCGGCCTGCGTCAGCCGCTTCCACCTGGCACGGCTGTTTCGTGCCGGGACCGGGATGAGCCCGACCGCGTACCTGCGCCAGCGCCGCATCGAACACGCCCAGCAGCTGCTGCACGCCGGTGGACTGAAGGTCAGCCAGATCGCCAGCAGCCTGTGCTTCTTCGACCAGAGCCATTTCGTGCGCAGCTTCCGCGCCGTGACCGGCTGTACCCCCCGTCATTTCGCCCGGCGCAGCCTGCGCCCGGGCGCCTGAATCCCCTCGATCCCAAGGAACGCCCATGAACAAGGCCACCGCCGCCGCCGGCACCTCACTGCTGTCGCCCACCGACCACACCCTGGTCCTGATCGACTTCCAGTCGCAGATGGCATTTGCCACCCACACCATCGACATCTCCGCGCTGCGCAACAATGCCGCGTTGATTGCCAAGGGCGCGGCCGGCTTCAAGGTGCCGGTTGTGCTGACCACGGTTGCCGAGAAGTCGTTCTCCGGCCCGATGTTCCCGGAGCTGCCGGCGATCTTCCCGGGCCAGACGGTGTTCGATCGCACCTCGATGAACACCTGGGAAGACCAGCCGGTGATCGACGAGATCAATCGCATCGGCAAGCACCGCCTGGTGCTCGCCGGCCTGTGGACCAGCGTATGCATCGTCGGCCCGGCGCTGTCGGCGATCGACCAGGGCTTCGAGGTTTACGTGGTGACCGACGCCTGCGGCGACGTCAGCGTGGAAGCGCACGAGCGCGCCGTGACCCGCATGGTGCAGGCCGGCGCGGTGCCGATCACCGCGGTGCAGTACCTGCTGGAACTGCAGCGCGACTGGGCACGCAGCGCAACCTACGACCTCACCACCGGCATCGCGCGTGACCATGCCGGCGGCTATGGCATCGGCATCCAGTACGCCAAGACGATGTTCGGCGCGCAGGAAGGCGGCCACTGAGCATGGCCGGCGCCACCGGCCTGGACCTGGCGCTGTTGCTGCTGCGCATGGCGGCGGGCGGGTTCCTGCTCCCGCATGCGCTGGGCAAGCTGTTCGGCTGGTTTGGCGGGCCCGGCCTGGCCGGGTTCGCCGACGAACTGCGCGGCTTCGGCCTTCCGGCACCGCGGCCGATGCCGCTGCTGCTGGCGGCGGTGCAGGTGCTGTGCGGGCTGGCGGTGCTGATGGGGTGGCAGACTCGGCCCGGCGCGGTGATCGCGGCGGTGTTCCTGCTGTCCACTGCGCTGCTGGCGCTGCGCCATGGCTGGTTCTGGATGCGCGGCGGTGCCGAATACTCCCTGTTCTGGACGCTGACGCTGCTGGCCATCGCCCTGGCCGGTCCTGGCGCGTTTGCACTGCAGCCGTCGCCGGCAGGGGCAGGGTGGCCATGACCGCCGATCCGCACCATCCCGGTCGCCGAGACCTGCTGCTGGGCGTCGGCGCAGGCCTGGCGCTCGCTGCAGGCGCCCGCACCTTTGCCTCATCCCCGGAGAAACGCATGTCTACGCTGCTCATCCGCAATGCCCGCATCACCACCCTTGACCCACGCTGCCCGCAGGCCGACGCGCTCGCGGTAGTGGACGGGCGCATCGCCGCCGTCGGCACCGAAGCGCAGGTGCGTGCAGGGCTGGACGTGGGCACCGTCATCGATGCCGGCGGCCGTCGCGTGGTACCGGGATTGAACGACAGCCATACCCATCTGATCCGCGGTGGCCTCAACTACAACCTGGAACTGCGCTGGGACGGGCTGCGCTCGCTCAGCGATGCCATGGCGATGCTGAAGGCGCAGGTGGACAACACGCCGGCCCCGCAATGGGTGCGTGTGGTGGGCGGGTTCACTGCCGAGCAGTTCGTGGAAAAGCGGCTGCCCACCCTGGCCGAGCTCAACGCCATCGCCCCGGACACGCCGGTCTTCCTGCTGCACCTGTACGACCGGGCGCTGCTCAACGGCGCCGCGCTGCGGGCCTGTGGCTATGACCGCAACACGCCGGACCCGCCGGGCGGCCAGATCGCGCGCGACAGCCTGGGCAATCCCACCGGCCTGCTGCTGGCCAAGCCCAACGCGCTGATCCTGTACGCCACGCTGGCCAAGGGGCCGCGCCTGCCGATGGAGTACCAGGCCAATTCCACCCGGCATTTCATGCACGAACTGAACCGGTTGGGCATCACCTCGGTGATCGACGCCGGGGGCGGCTTCCAGAACTATCCGGAGGACTATCAGGTCATCGAGCAGCTGCACCGCGACGGGCAGCTCACCGTGCGCATCGCCTATAACCTGTTCACCCAGAACAAGGGCAAGGAGAAGCAGGACTTCCAGCATTGGAGCGAGATCGTCGCCCCGCGCCAGGGCGATGACCTGCTGCGTCACAACGGTGCCGGCGAGATGCTGGTGTTCTCCGCAGCCGACTTCGAGCTGTTCAACGAGCCGCGCCCGGAACTGCCGCCCGGCATGGAGCCGGAGCTGGAAGAGGTGGTGCGGCTGCTGGTCGAGAAGCGGTGGCCGTTCCGCATCCATGCCACCTACGACGAAAGCATCGACCGTATCCTGGACGTCTACGAACAGGTCAACCGCGAGATTCCGTTCGATGGCCTGCACTGGTTCATCGATCACGCCGAGACCATCACCCCGCGCAACATCGACCGCATCCGCGCGCTCGGCGGCGGGCTGGCCATCCAGCACCGCATGGCCTACCAGGGCGAGGCGTTCGTGCAGCGCTATGGCAGCGAAGCCGCACGCCACACCCCGCCGGTGCGGCGGATGCTGCAGGCCGGTGTGCCGGTGGGCGCAGGCACCGACGCCACCCGCGTGGCGAGCTACAACCCTTGGGTGGCGCTGTCGTGGCTGGTCACCGGGCGCACCGTGGGCGGGTTGGCGCTGTATGGCGAGGAAAACCTGCTGGAGCGCGAGGAAGCGCTGCGGCTGTGGACGCAGGGCAGCGCGTGGTTCTCGGGGGACGAAGCCAACAAGGGCACCCTGGGGGTAGGGCAGCTGGCCGACTTCTGCGTGCTGTCGTCGGACTTCTTCGCGGTGGACGATGCCGCCATTGCCGACATCACCAGTCTACTGACCGTGGTGGGCGGGCAGGTGGTATACGGCGAAGGCGACTTCGCGCCGCTGGCCGCGGTCCTGCCGCCGGCCATGCCCGATTGGTCGCCGGTCAACCGCTTTGGCGGCTACCACGTGGGCGGCGCCGCCACCGGACTGACCGCGCACGCGCATGCCCACGGGGCAGGCGGCTGCCGCACCCATGGCGCGCACGGCCATGCTGCCGCACACGCCGTGCCGACCGATGCGCCGAACGCGTTCTGGGGTGCATTGGGATGTTCGTGCTTCGCCTTCTGACCCTGGGGCTGGCCGCCACCTCGCCGGCGCTGGCCTGCGAGGCCGACGGCCGCGGCCAGTGCACGGCGCTGGACGGCGGTGGCACGCTGCAGATGCATGCGTCGCTGCGTCTGCGCAGCATGTATTACGACCCGACGCGCTTCGGCGTGCAGGGCGGCAAAGAAGACGGTTACGGGCTGCTGCGTGCGCTGGCCTCGATCCGCGCCCAACGCGGTGGCTGGCAGACCGTGGCGCAACTGGGCGTGCATGCCGAGCAGGGCCGCTACGGAGGTGCCGGTGGCACCGATCGGGGTGCGCTGGATGTGCAGCAGGGCTACGTGCAGTGGCAGGGCGAACATCTCGGCTGGCAGCTGGGCCGACAGGAAGCCGGCTATGGCAGCTCGCGGCTGCTGTCGGTGCGCGACGGGCCGAACATCCGCCTGGCGTTCGACGGCGTGCGCGGCCGCTGGCGCGCGTCGCGCTTGCAGGTGGACCTGATGGCACTGCGCCCGGTGGACAACCAGCCGGGTGCATTCGATGACCGCAGCGACCCCGGTCAGTACCTGCTGGGCGGGTATGCAACGCTGTCGGGGCGCAGCGCAGGCAGTGGGCTGGATCTCTACCTGTTGGGCTATGGTCGCGACGATGCCCGCTTTGCCGGTGCCCAAGGCGACGAGCGGCGCACCACGGTGGGGGCGCGCTGGTTTGCCCGGCAGCCACGCTGGGATGCCAACATCGAACTGGTGGGGCAGCGCGGCACGCTGTCCGTGGCGCAGGGCGACCTGGCCATCCGGGCATGGACGCTGGCCAGCGATACCGGCGTGCGCTGGCCGCAACGCGCGTGGCAACCGCGGCTGGGCGTGAAAGTGGACATCGCCAGTGGTGACCGCACGTCCGGCGATGGCCGGTTGCAGACCTTCAATGCGCTGTATCCCAAGGCGGCGTACTTCAGCGAGGCCAGCCTGCTGGAACCGGCCAACCTGCTGGATGTCCAGCCGACCCTGACCCTGACCCCGCATCCGGCGGTCACCACCGAACTCGGCTGGCAGTTGGCGTGGAAGCACCACCGCGCCGATGCGATCTACACCACGCCCGCCCCGCTGGCCGCGCTGCCGGGCAGTGCAGGCACGCCGCGCCGCATCGGGCAGCAGTTCAAGTGGGAAACCACGTGGCGGGCAAGCCCGCAGTGGCAATGGCAGGCGCAGTTGGCCTGGTTCGAGGCCGGTCCCGGCCTGCGCGCGGCCGGTGGCCGCGACACCTTGTTTGCATCGATGGTAGGAGCGTGGCAATGGTAAGCAACACTGAAGGCGCCGCACCCGGCGCATGGTCGCCGCTCAAGATCGGCCTGTTCCGCGCGATGTGGCTGGCGATTCTGGGCAGCAACGTCGGCACCTGGATCAATGACGTGGCTGCGGCCTGGGTCATGGCCGAGCGCACCGGGTCGCCGTTGATGGTGGCGCTGGTGCAGTCGGCCACTACGGTGCCGGTGGTGCTGCTTGCACTGGTGGCCGGCACCCTGGCCGACATCGTCGACCGGCGCCGCTATCTGCTGTTTACCCAGGGCTGGATGCTGCTGGTGGCTGCCACGCTGGCCACGTTGACGGGGTTGTCGATGCTGACCCCGGGGCTGTTGGTGGCGCTCACCTTCGCGATGGGCTGCGGCGCGGCGATGGCGATGCCGGCGCAGGCGGCGATCGTGTCCGAGCTGGTGCCACGGCCGATGCTGGCCTCGGCGGTAGCCTTGAATTCGATCGGGATCAACATCGCGCGCTCTCTGGGCCCGGCCATTGGCGGGTTGATCGTGGCGCAGCTGGGACCGAGCTGGGCGTTCGGTCTGAACGCGTTGAGCTTTGCCGCAATGCTGATCGTGCTGACCCGCTGGACGCCGGATGCAACGGCGTCCACGCTGCCGCCGGAAGGTTTCGGTGCGGGGCTGCGGGCCGGCCTGCGTTATGCGTTGCGCGCCGGCCGCCTGCAGGCGGTACTGGTGAAGTCGGCCGGGTTCTTCTTCTTCGCCAGTGCGGTGACCGCGCTGCTGCCGCTGGTGGTGCGTGGGGAAATGCACGGCGGGGCGGGCCTGTACGGCATCCTGCTGGGTTGCATCGGCATCGGCGCGGTCACTGGCGCGCTGGTGCTGCCGACGCTGCGTGCGCGCATGGACCGGGACCTGCTGGTACTTCTGGCTACGCTGGCCTGCGCGCTCAGCCTGTTCGGGCTGGCGTGGCTGCGGCACATGGCGCTGTTGCCGCTGGCGATGCTGGTCAACGGCTTTGCCTGGATCACGGTGCTGTCCTCGCTGCAGATCGCCGCGCAGACCGCGGTGCCACCGTGGGTGCGGGCACGTGCGCTGTCGCTGTACATCATGGTGTTTTCGCTGGGCATGGCCGCCGGCGGCCTGAGCTGGGGCAGCATCGCCCAGCGCACCTCGATCCCGCTGGCGTTGACGATCGCCTCGGTTGGCGCGGTAATCGCCGGGCTGCTGGTGTGGCGGGTGCGCATCGCGGGCAGCGAGGAGCTGGACCTGCGGCCGGCCGGCTACTGGCCGGCGCCCGAGCTGGCAGTGCCGGTGTCGCATGATCGCGGTCCGGTGCTGGTCACGGTGGAATACCGCATCGCTGATGCCGACCGTGCGACCTTCCATGCGTTGATGGGGGAACTGGGACGCACCCGGCGCCGGGATGGCGCGGTGCTGTGGGGCGTGGCCGAGGACGTTGCCACGCCGGGCATTCATCTGGAATATTTCGTGACCAGTTCGTGGGTGGAACACCTGCGCCAGCATGAGCGCGTGACCGCTGAAGACCGCGATCACCAGCAGAAGGTGCGGGCGCTGCACCGCGGCGAGCACGCGCCGATCGTGCGTCATTTCGTGGGTGGTCATGGCGCGCTGCCGACGTTGAAGCACACCCACGAACTGGGCTGACGGGCGGAAACAAAAGAGGTTCTTCGCCCATCTACGGGGCAAGAAAAGACGTGCCTTGACGCTTTTCAGGCGCGGCCGTCGGCGGGTCGGGCGCTGGGCCCCCATGCCCTTTCCGGCGAATGTCCCCCGGCGTCGGCCTGCGGCCGCCACATCCTCCTTTATTTCGCCTCCAAGGGCATGGGAGCCCAGCGCCCGACCCACCGACGGCGCAAGAAACGCCTCGCGTTGCCTGCTTACCGCAAGCCGAGCCCCGTAGCGGCCGGTAGGCCCCTAGGCAAAATAAAGGAGGAGGCCGCCACGCGGCCGGGGGACATTTGCACCAGGGGCCTACCGGCTGCTACGGGGCCCTCACGCTCGCGGCCGGCCGGATCGGAGACGCAAGCCGAACGAAACGGCGCCTGCACACCCGGCCCGTCGTGCTCACGCTTCGGCGGCCCGTGTAACAAGTCGCTCCCCTGAGAGGGGGGGGAAGAGCCAAAAAAGAGGCGCCGGGCAGAACCCGGCGCCCCGCGTGGCCATCGCGGCGTTGGGTCAGGCCTTGGCGAAGGCCAGCAGGTCCTGGTTGAACTGGTCGGCATGGGTCACGGTCAGGCCGTGCGGCGCGCCCGGGTACACCTTCAACGTGGCGTTGGCCACGATCTTCGCCGACAGCCGGCCCGACGCATCGATCGGCACGATCTGGTCATCGTCGCCATGCACCACCAGCGTGGGCACGTCGATCTTCTTCAGGTCATGCGTGTAGTCCACCTCGGAGAACTCGCGGATGCAGTCGTACTGCCCCTTGTGACCGCCCTGCATGCCCTGCAGCCAGAAGGCGTCACGCATACCCTGGCTGACCTTGTGGCCGTCACGATTGGCGCCGAAGAACGGCGTGGTCAGGTCCTGGTAGAACTGCGAGCGGTCGGCGGCAACCCCGGCGCGGATGCCGTCGAACACGCTCATGGGCAGGCCGCCGGGGTTGGAGGCGCTGACCACCATCTGCGGCGGCACGGCACCCACCAGCACGGCCTTCGCCACGCGCTTGCTGCCATGGCGGCCGATGTAATGGGCGATCTCGCCGCCGCCGGTGGAGTGGCCCACCAGGATGGCGTCCTTCAGGTCCAGCGCTTCGATCAGCGAGGCCAGGTCGTCGGCGTAGGTGTCCATGGTGTTGCCGTCCCAGGTCTGGGTGGAACGACCATGGCTGCGGCGATCATGCGCGATCACGCGGTAGCCGTGCTGGCCCATGAACAGCATCTGCGGGTCCCAGGCGTCGCTGCTGAGCGGCCAGCCATGGGCGAACACGACCGGCTGGCCGTGGCCCCAGTCCTTGTAGAAGATGCGGGTACCGTCGTTGACGGTGTGGTAGCTGCTCATCTGGGTATCTCCGGTGGGGTGGGGGTAGGGGTGGGAACGAGCGGGTGCCGCGGCAAGCGCCGGGCTCGGCAGGGCAGGCAGCATCAGCGCTGCCGACACGGCCATGCCGGTGGCCAGGAACTGCCGCCGGGCGGGATCGCCAGGGCGATCGGGAAGAAATGACGACATCGGATCGGTCCAGTGGGGGCCGCGGCGAAACGCCGGGCGGCGCCAGTAAAGCGCTGGCACGCCCCCTCGCGATTGCACCGGTGTGCCCGATCATCGGGGGCCATGCCACCGCCTTAACCGGTAACCGCGTATCGTCAGCGCTCTTTGAGTTGGAGTGGATGCATGCGTTGGATCGTGTTGTTGGCCGCATTGGCCATGCCGGTGGTGTCGTGGTTCTCGCAATCCGGCGCGTTCGGCCCGACCAATGGCGCGATCTCCGACCGCTATCCGACCCTGCTCGTCGCCGCCGGCTATGCGTTCGCGATCTGGGGCGTGATCTTCCTGTGGGACGTGATCTTCGGGCTGTGGCAGCTGCGTCGGCGCCGCCCGGACCTGCCCGGCGTACGTGGATGGGCGGCGGCCGGCTTCGCGCTGACGGCGGCATGGATGCCGGTGTTTTCCAACCAGTGGTTCCTGCCCGCGCTGGCAATCATCTGGGCCGCGCTGGTGTGCCTGCTGATGGCCGCCGTGCGCGCCGCGCCCACCGACGCCACCGCCGGCCAGCGCGCCTGGGCGGCGTACCCGCTGGCGTTGCATGCAGGCTGGCTGACGATGGCGGCCTTCCTCAATACGGCCCAGGTGATCGTGGCCTACCAGTGGTTGCCCACCGGCGACATGTTCGGCTGGAGCGTGGTGCTGCTGGCCCTGGCGACGCTGCTGGCCTGGGCAATGAACCAGCGCCTTCGCGGGCATTTCGCCTATCCGGCTGCCGTGGTGTGGGCGCTGGTGGGTGTGTACGTGAAGCAGTCCGGCTGGCGCCTGCCGGGCGCCGATACGGTGTCGGTGCTGGCGCTGGCGGTGGCCGCGCTGCTGGTGCTGCAGACGCTGATGCTGCGCACGCGGGCGTGGCGTCATCCGACCGTGCCGGTGGTGGCCGCGCACCGCCATCGGCGCTGAGGCCACGCACCTCCGGGCACCGTGTGTGCCCATGCAGGGCCGGGTGCTGCCCGGCAATCCCCCATTGAACTGGCAACAGGAGAATTCCCATGCGCGTTGCGTTGCATGACACCTTTGGCGATCCCACCGTGGTGCTGCACGGTGGTCAGGTACCCACCCCGGAACCGGGCGCGGGCGAGGTGCGTATCCGCACCGTGCTGGCCCCCATCCACAACCATGACCTGTGGACCGTACGCGGCAGGTACGGCTACAAGCCGACGTTGCCGGCCGTCGGCGGCAGTGAAGCGACCGGCGTGATCGACGCGCTGGGCGAAGGCGTGCAGGGCCTGACGGTAGGCCAGCGTGTCAGCGCCGCGTCGGTGCATGGCACCTGGGCCGAGCAGTTCATCGCACCGGCGAAGATGGTCATTCCGATGCCGGACGCGATCGACGATGAAACCGCTGCGCAGCTGATTGCGATGCCGCTGAGCGCGCTGATGCTGCTGGAGTTCCTGCAGGTGCGCGAGGGCCAGTGGATCCTGCAGAACGCGGCCAATGGCGCAGTCGGAAAGGCGCTGGCGATGCTGTCCAAGGCGCGCGGCGTGCACTGCGTGAACCTGGTGCGGCGCGATGCCGGGGTGGCGGAAATGGAGGCGCTGGGCATCGACAACACGATCTCCACCGCGCAGTCGGACTGGATGGCGCAGGTGCAGGCGCGGGTGGCCGGCGGCTCGATCGCCGCGGCGGTGGACTCGGTGGGCGGGCGTGCCAGCAGCGAGCTGATGACCCTGCTGGGCGACGGCGGCACGCTGGTATCGTTCGGCTCGATGACCGGCGAGCCGATGCAGCTCAACTCGGGCGACGTGATCTTCAAGCAGGCCACGGTGAAGGGGTTCTGGGGCAGCAAGGTGAGCCAGGCGATGGCCGCGGACGACAAGCGCAGGCTGGTCGGCGAGCTGTTGCAGCTGGCCGCACGCGGCGGGCTGAGCCTGCCCGTGGACGGTGTGTTCGGGCTGGATGAGGTGGCGGCTGCTGCCGCTGCGAGCCTGGAACCCGGCCGCAACGGCAAGGTGCTGCTGCGCCCGTGAGGTAGAGCCGACCGTTGGTCGGCTGCTCCTGATCTGGCACCGTGACAGCCGACCAACGGTCGGCTCTACCGGGACCGCGACAGCCGACCAACGGTCGGCTCTACCGGGACCGTGACAGCCGACCAACGGTCGGCTCTACCGGGACCGCGACAGCCGACCAACGGTCGGCTCTACCGGGACCGTGACAGCCGACCAACGGTCGGCTCTACCGGGCTGCGCGTAACGCTTCTATCACCACGCGCATCGCGCTGGAGGATTGGCGGCGGCTGGGGTAGTAGGCGTAATAGCCGTCAAACACGTCGAACCAGTCGTCCATGACGCGGCGCAGGCGACCCGCCTGGACGTGCTCCAGCACCATGTCTTCGGGCAGGTAGGCCAGGCCGGCGCCGGCCAGGGTCGCGCGCAACATGGCGCTGCTGCCGTTGAACGTCCATTGCCCGTCCACGCGCACGTTGGCTTCCTGGCCGTCTTTCTGCAGGTCCCACACCATCAGTCCGCCGTGGGTAGGCAGGCGCAGCCCGATGCAGTTGTGCGCGGCCAGATCCGCCGGTGCTTGGGGCGCGACGTGATGGACGAAATAGGTCGGGCTGGCCACGATCGCCATGCGCTGCGGGCCGCTGATCGGTACGGCGATCATGTCGTTGGCCACGCGTCCCCCCGGGCGGATGCCGATGTCGTACCGCTGCGCCACGATGTCGGCCAGACCGTAGTCGACGGTGAGCTCCACGTGCAGGTCGGGGTAGGCCGGCAGTATCGCGCTCAGCCGTGGCCAGACGATGCTGTTGGCCGCGTGTTCGGCGGTAGTGATGCGGATGGTGCCGGCGGGATGGTCGCGGTAGTCGCTGATGGCCACCAGCTCGGCCTCGATCTCCTGCATGCGCGGGGCCACGGTGTCGTACAGGCGTTCGCCGGCCTCGGTCATCGACACGCTGCGGGTGGTGCGGGTGAGCAGGCGCACGCAGCTGCTGGCCGAATCCGCGCCGGCGTTTCGACGGTGTGGATCCGTCGGACGCGATGTTGGCGCTGGCAGCGCGCACGATGGGCGAGGATGCGCGTCGCGCGCACCTGCACCACGGCTATGTTGACGTGGCGCCCGACGGGCCGTTCGATGCGGCGGCCTGCCTGCTCACCCTGCATTTCGTGCCGCCGCAGGAACGCGTGTCGACCCTGGCGGCGCTGCATCGGCGGTTGCGCCCGGGCGCGCCGCTGGTGGTAGCGCACATGAGCTTCGACCAGCACGACGGCACGCGTGCGCGCTGGCTGCAACGCTACGCCGACTTCGCGGTGTCCTCCGGCATCGCGCCGGAGCAGGCCGAACACGGGCGCGCCGCCGTGGCCGAGCACGTGCATATCCTGTCGCCGGCGCAGGACGAGGCACTGCTGCGCGAGGCCGGTTTCAGCGGCGTCGAGAGCTTCTACCAGGGCCTGGGATTCCGCGGCTGGCGTGCGCTGGCGTGAGTGCGACGGCGCGGTCACGCCGCGATCGCTACGCTGATCGCCGGTACGTCTCAGGAGAACAGCATGGCCCAGGTTTTCATCATCGGCGCCGCCGGCAAGGTCGGCCGCCACCTGGTCGAACAATTGGCCACGCGCGGTCACCGTGCGGTGGCGCTGCATCGTCGCCCGGAGCAGGCGGACGCGTTGGCCGCGCTGGGCGGCGCACCGGTGCAGGGCGATCTGACCCACACCGATGCGCAGGCGCTGGCGGCACGGATGGCCGGCAGCGAGGTGGTGGTGTTCAGTGCCGGGGCGGGCGGGGCAGGCATCGAACTGACCAACGCCATCGACGGTGCCGGGCTGGAGCTGGCCGTGCAGGCCGCCCGGCACGCCGGCATCAAACGCTTCCTGCTGGTCTCGGCATTTCCCGAGGCCGGGCGAGGCAAGGCGCTGGGCGATGGCTTCGAGAACTACATGGCGGTCAAGAAGCGCGCCGATGTGTACCTGGCCGCCAGCGACCTGGACTGGCTGATCCTGCGCCCGGGTACGCTCACCGATGCCGCCGGCCGTGGACGCGTACAGGCCGGGCTGGCCATTGCCTACGGCGAGGTGCCGCGTGCGGATGTCGCCGCGACGCTGGTGGCGTTGGTCGAACGCCCGCAGCTGAAGCACCGCATCATCGAGCTCACCGAAGGTGAGCAGCCCATCGACGCGGCACTGCAGCAGCTGCCCGCCTGATGTGGCACAGGCGACCCGGGCGGCGATGGTAAAATCGACGTCCCGATCCACTGCACAAACGAGTACGCCATGACCGACGCCCGCTTCCATCCCATCGGCACCCCTGGCCAGCCCTGGGGCGCGGCGGAAAAGGCGCAGTGGCGTGCCCTGCAAGTGCCGCAGCGTCGCTATGCCGACGACGTGGTGACGGCGGTGGACGCCTTGCGCGCGGACTTCGACGTGGAGCAGTACGGCACGCTGGACTACGCTCCGGACGCGTACCCGTTGTTTGCCGTACGCAGCCGCAACTGGAATCCAGCGCTTCCCAGCGTGCTGGTGACCGGCGGCGTGCACGGCTACGAAACCAGTGGCGTGCAGGGCGCGCTGCAGTTTCTGTCCACGCGTGCCAAGGACTACGCCGGCCGCGTGAACGTGCTGGTGGCGCCGTGTGTGAGTCCCTGGGGCTACGAGCGCGTGCAGCGCTGGAACGCCGATGCGATCGACCCCAACCGCTCGTTCGTGGCCAACAGCCCGGCGCAGGAATCGGCGGCGCTGATGGCACTGGTGGCACCGCTGCGCGCCGGCATGGTGATGCACATCGACCTGCATGAAACCACCGACAGCGACGAAACCGAGTTCCGTCCCGCGCTGGCCGCGCGCGATGGCAAGCCGTTCGAACCGGGCCTGATTCCCGACGGCTTTTACCTGGTGGACGACAGCGAGAATCCGCAGCCCGCATTCCAGACGGCCGTGAATGCGGCGGTGGAGCAGGTGACCCACATCGCCCCGGCAGATGACAACGGCGAGATCATCGGCTCGCCGGTGGTGGCCCCGGGCGTGATCGAGTACCCGCTCAAGACGCTGGGCCTGTGCGCCAGCATCACCGGTGCGACCTACACCACCACCACCGAGGTCTACCCGGACAGCTCGCGCGCCACCCCGCAGCAGTGCAACGATGCGCAGGTAGCCGCGATCTGCGCCGCCATCGATTACGCACTCGCCCACAGGTAGTGCCGGCCGCTGGCCGGCTCCAGGCGACCCCAGCGCCACGTCGTACCGGGTATTGCCCGGCAATCGTGGATTTCGGTGCAAAGCGCAGCGGGGCAGAGCCCCGCTCTACGCGGGATGCGATGAGCAACGTAGCGCCGGGCTCTGCCCGGCTGCTTTTCAGCGCGAAGCGCAGCGGGGCAGAGCCCCGCTCTACGGGGTGCGGTGCAGGAATTCGTCCAGCAGCCATAGCGCGGCCGGCCCGAGGGTTTCGCCCTTGCGCCATACCGCGTCGCACGCCACCAGCTTCGGCCAGCCGGGCAAGGCCAGTTCCACCAGCTGCCCGCGCCCGTATCGGGCTACCAGGGTGCGCGGCAGCTCGGCCCAGCCGAAGCCGTCTTCGGCCATCTCCAGCACCATCAGGTAATCCGACGCCGACCAGCTGCGCCCACGGGCCGGGCCGCTGCGCTGATCGTCACCGCTCAGGCAGATCCGGCGATGGCCCGCCAGGTGGGATTCGTCCGCGGCATCGATCTGCGCCAGCGCATGCTGCCGCGCCACGAACACCGCCATTTCCGCGCGCAACGGCAGCGCACGCACAGTAAGGTCCGACGGGTACTGCGCCTGCTGCGGCACCAGCCCCAGATGCGCGCGGCCCCGCTGCACGACATCGAGCACGTCACTGCCTTCGGCATCCAGCCATTCCAGCTCGATGTCCGGAAAACGCTGCTCGAACCGCAGCAACAGGTGGTGGTCGGGGTTGACCTGGTAGATGTCGGAAAACACCACGGTCAGGCGGGGCTCCACCGCGTCACCCAGGCGGATGCTCAGCTGCTCCAGGCGCTCGGCAGCCGCCAGGATTTCCTGTACGTGGCCGAGCACCTTGCGGCCGTCTTCGGTGAGCACCGGATAGCGGCCGCTGCGGTCGAACAGGGTGAGGCCCAGGTCGGCCTCGAGCGTGGCGATCGCCGTACTGATCGTCGACTGCGTTTTCTTCAGGCGGCGTGCCGCGGCGGAGAAGGAGCCGAGCGCCGCCGCCTCGACGAAGGCGTGGAGGGATTCGGGGCCATAGCGCATGGATATATCGCCTTTATCGATGGATTCCATCTTTGGTGTGATGGAAATGTCGATGATAATGGCCACGTCGCTCGGGTGCCATCGCCCGGCTGCCTCCCGACCAACGGTGGGTGCCTGCCGGACCACGTGCCGACCAGGTCGCCACCCGCATCACCCGGCCAGCAGCGACGCACGCGCATCGGCCATCCCGGTCGATGCCCCGGTGCCCGACGTTTCGTCGGTGCCCGCCGGCTGCAATCAAGGAGCTTTCCATGCACACACAGGTGCATTCGCAACCCCGTGCCCGTGGCGGCCTGATCGCCTGGGCCTGCCTGACCGTGGCGATCGTCGCCGAAGTGGTCGGCACCTCGTTCATGGCCGATGCCGCCCGTCATGGCGGCTATCTGGGCTATGTCGTGATGGCCGTGGCCCTGGCCATTTCGTACTACTTCCTGGCGCTGTCGGTGCGCGCCATCGCTGTCGGTGTCGCCTATGCGGTGTGGGAAGGCCTCGGCCTGACCCTGCTGACGCTGGTCGGCCTGTTCGTGTTCAAGGACAGCCTGTCGGTGCAGCAGGTGATCGGCCTGCTGATGGCGGCGGCTGGCATCGTCTGCGTCACCCTGGGCGAGGAGCACACGGCATGAACCTCACCGCCTTTCTATTTGTGACCTGCTCGGCGCTGATCGACATCGCCGCCAACATGATGGTCGCCAAGTCCGACGGCTTCCGTAAGCTGGGCTGGGGCATCGCGGCCATCATGAGGGTGTGGGTGGCCTTCGCGCTGCTCGGCCAGGCGGTCAAGACCCTGGATCTGGCCACCGCCTATGCGATGTGGGGCGCAATCGGCGTGATCGGCACTGCCGTCTGCGGGCGCGTGCTGTTCGGCAACCGCCTGCGTCCGATTGGCTGGATCGGCATTGCGCTGGTCACCGGCGCGGTGGTGGTGCTGTCCAGCCACTGAGGGCGTTCAACGGAACAGCTGATTCAGTGCCGCACCGGACGCGGCATCGGCAAAGCCATCGAAACGCCCTTCGTTGGCCAGCAGCGTCGAGGCCCGCATCATCCCGCCCCACGCACTGCGCGCCATCGCGCCGCCCACGCTGACCCGGCGCACGCCCATGGCGGCGATGTCCTGCAGGGTGAACGACACGGCGCTGCCCACCAGCAGGTTCACCGGCTTGGGGGCGACCGCGGCAACCACCGCCTCGATCTGCGCGCGGGTGCTGATGCCCGGCGCGTACAGGCAGTCGGCGCCGGCCGCGGCGTAGGCGCGCAGCCGGGCAATGGCATCGTCCAGGTCCGGGCGGCCGACGAAGAAATTCTCGGCGCGGCCGATCAGCAGCACGTCTTCGCCACTGCGGTCGATGGCGGCCCGCGCGGCGCGCACCCGCGCCACCGCCTCGTCCAGCGGTCGCAGCGGCGCAGCGGCATCGCCACGGGCGTCTTCAATGGACAGGCCGGCCACGCCGGTGGCGATGGCCTGTTCCACGGCGTGCTCCACTGCGGCGGGATCCGCGCCGAAGCCATCGCCGAAATCCGCATTCACCGGCAGCGGCGTGGCAGCGGCCAGGTCGCGCAGGTGGGCCAGCGTCTCCTCCCGTGAGTGCTGGCCATCCGGCTTGCCCTGGCTCCATGCCACGCCGGAACTGGTGCTGGCCAGCGCGGCAAACCCGAGCCTGTGCAGGTAGCGCGCACTGCCCACGTCCCACGGATTGGGCAACACGAAACAGCCGTCCTCATGCAGGGCGCGGAAGGCGGCGCGGCGCGGGCGGGGATCGAAGGGCAGGGTGCTCATGGCGCGGACCCGGTAGGCGATACCGCGATGGTACCGCCCGCGCTGCGCCGGTCGTGCTGCAGGCGCGACTCAGGCCCGGACCCAGCGTGCGGCCACCCCGATGCCCGCCAGTGCAACGGCCACCAGGCAGAAGGCGAACACCAGGCTGCTGGCCTGCGCCACGAACCCGATGAACGCCGGGCCGGCCAGCACGCCGGCGTAGCCCAGCGTGGTGATCGCCGGAATCGCCAGGCTCTCCGGCATCGCCTTCTGGTTGCCGGCCATCGAGAACAACGCCGGCACCGTGTTGGCGCAGCCCAGCCCGATCAGCGCGTAGCCGAGCAAGGCCAGGGGCAGCAACGTGGCAAAGGTGACCAGTGCGAAACCGCCGGCCGCCACCAGGCTGCCGATCAGGATGGCGCGGTGCCGCCCCAACGCGGCCACCACACCGTCGCCGACCAGACGGGTCACCGTCATGGCGATGGCGAACGTCATGAAGCCCAGGCCAGCATGCGACGGCGGAACGTGCTGCACCTCGTGCAGGAACACCGCGCTCCAGTCGAGCATGGCGCCCTCGGCCAGGAAGGCCACGAAACACAGCACGCCGATGCCCAGCACCACGCCGTGCGGCACAGCGAACACCGGCGCGCCAGCGGGCGCCTTGTCGCGCCGCCAGTACGGCAGCGAGAAGGCCAACAGCGCGGCCATCACCGCCGCCGCCAGCAGGCACACCAGCCACGGCGGCAGGTGCAGCGCGAGCAGCGCGGTCATCGCCGCGGCGCCCACCGCGCCGCCGATGCTGTAGAAGGCGTGGAAGCCGGACATCATCGGCCGGCCGCTGTCACGCTCGACCATGACCGCCTGGATGTTCATCGTGCAGTCGCACGCGCCCACCCCGGCGCCGAACACGAACAGGGCCAGCCCCAGCGTCCAGGGCGAGGGGGCGATGGCCAGCAGCGGCAGGCTGGCGATCACCATCAACAGCGTGCCGATCATCACTGCACGGCATCCGTGGCGGGCGGCGAAGATGCCGGCCAGCGGCATCGCCAGCAGGGAGCCGGCACCCAGGCACAGCAGCACCAGGCCCAAGGAGCCCTCGTCCAGCCCTGTGCGGGTCTTGGCGAACGGTACCAGCGGCGCCCAGGCGGCGGTGGCGAAACCGGGCAGGAAGAAGGCGGCGCGGGTGGCGTGTTGCTCGACGCGGGTACCCGCCAGGGATACGTGGGTCAGCGTGGACATATTCGGCTCACTCCGCAGCGGCGTGGTGGATGTCGACGCCACGGCGCGCGAACGCCTCGGCCTGCGCGGGCGGGGCATCGGCCTCCAGCACCAGCACGTCGATCCGTTCGACCGCGCCGATCCGGTGCGATGCCTGTGCGCCCAGTTTTTCGTTGCTGGCCACCACCACGCAGCGGCTGCTGGCGGCGAGCATCGCCCGCTTCAGCGCGGCCTCTTCGCCATCCACGGCCCACAGCCCGGCTTCGGCATCGACCGCACAGGTGCCGACGAAGCACACGTCCACCCGCAACGCGGCGATGGCTTCCAGCGCCTGCGCGCCGACCGCGGCGCCGATCCGCGGATCCAGTCGACCACCGATCAGCGTGACCTCGAACCCGCTGCGCGCCATCAGCAGCAGCGCGATGTCCGGGGCATTGGTGATGACCCGCAGGCCCTGGTTGTCGGGCAGGCACGCGGCGATGGCACTGTTGGTGGAGCCAGCATCCAGCAGCACCTGCTCGCCTTGGCGCACATGCAGGGCAGCCGCACGCGCCAGCGCCTGTTTCTGCTCGCGCTGCAGGGCATGGCGGTCGGCCAGTGGTGGAAATTCCGGGGCCGCCGGCAGCGCGCCGCCATACACCTTGCGGCACAGGCCCTGGCTGGCCAGGTCGCGCAGGTCGCGGCGGATCGAGTCTTCGGAGACGCCCATCTGCAACGCAAGCTGGGCGGAGAACACGCGCCCCTGCTGCCGCAGCAGCTGCAGGATGGTCTGTTGGCGTTCGCCGGGGAGGGCTTCGGGGTGCATGGCACGGTGCTCGGGACGTTCGGGAGAGATGGGAGAAACCACGCACGAACACGCAGGAAATCCCCCAGTCGGAAAGAACAATATACATCACCATGCACTTATGTTGCAGAAGCATGCACATATGGCGGCGTGATTGTGCACGGTGTTGACGGAACCCTCAGTCCGTCCGCAGCAGTTCCGGCTGGATCACCCCGGCCACCCAGTCCATGAACGCGGTCACCCGGTGGGGCAGATGGCGGCGTTGCGCGTACAACAACGTCACCGGCATCGGTTCGGCGGCAAGCGCGGGCAGCACTTCCACCAGGGTGCCGGCGGCCAATGCGTGGCGCACCCCCAGCCGCGGCACCTGGATGATGCCCAGGCCGGCCAGGGCGGCTGCGGTGTACCCCTCGCCACTGTTGACGGTGATCGCGCCGCGCATCGGCAGGCTGCGATAGCCGCCCGCGTCATCGGGGTATTCGAAGCCCGGCGAACGCTGGCCGAGCGTGCCCACGTAGTGGATCAAGGCATGCGCGTGCAGGTCGGCCAGCGTACGCGGCGTGCCGCGCGTGGCCAGGTACGCCGGGCTGGCGCAGTTGACGATTTGCATGTTGCCCAGCGGCCGGGCCACCAGCGTGTTGTCGTCCAGGCTACCCACCCGCAGCACGCAGTCGAAGCCTTCGCGAACGAGGTCGACGCGGCGGTCCGTGCCGCTGAGCTCGATTTCCAGCCCCGGATGCTGCGCAAGGAAGCCGGGCAGGTGCGGGATCACCAGTTGGCGGGCCAGGCCGCTGGACATGTCCACCCGCAGCCGGCCCTTGAGCTGGCTGGTGTCGCGGCGGAACATGCCCTGCAGCTCTTCCATGTCGTCCAGCAGGTCGCGGGCGCGGTGCTGGAACTGCAGGCCGTCGGCGCTCAGCCGTACCCGGCGGGTGGTCCGGTGCAGCAACTGCACGCCCACCTCCGCCTCCAATCGCTGCACGGCCAGCGACACACTGGCCTTGGGCAGGCCCAGGCTGTCAGCCGCGCCGGTGAACGAGCCGAGTTCGGCGACGCGCAGGAAGCTGCGCAGTTGGTCCAGGCGATCCATGGATTGTTCGTCGTTGGTGAACAGTCAAATCAGAATCGCGCGATTTATGTGGCTACGCAAGATCAATAGGCTGTGCCCACACCCCTACCGCTGGAGAAACATCATGAGCAGCTCCCCCCGTATCGTCCTGGTCACTGGCGGCAGCCGCGGGCTGGGCCGCAACGCCGCACTCGCGCTGGCCGCCGATGGCGCCGATATCGTGATCACCTACCGCAGCCAGGCCGACGCCGCCCGGCAGGTAGTCACCCAGATCGAAGCGCTCGGCCGCCGTGCCACGGCCTTGCCGTTGGACGTCGCCGACAGCGGCAGCTTCGCCGCGTTCGCCGACCAACTGCGCGACACCCTGCAGGGGTGGGGCGCCACGCAGTTGCAGGGCCTGCTCAACAACGCCGGCGAAGGCTTGTACGCGAGTATCGCCGAGACCACGCACGAACAGTTCGACCACGCCGTGGCGGTACATCTGAAGGGGCCGTACTTCCTCACCCAGGCGCTGCTGCCGCTGATCGCCGATGGCGGGCGCATCCTCAACGTGTCCAGCGGGCTGGCGCGGTTTTCGCTGGCGGGCAGTTCGGCCTACGCGATGATGAAGGGCGGCATCGAGGTGTTCACCCGCTACCTGGCCAAGGAACTGGGCGCGCGCGGGATCAGCGCCAACACGCTTGCACCGGGCGCGATCGCCACCGATTTCGGCGGCGGCCGTGTGCGCGACGACGAGCATGTCAACGGGATGGTGGCCTCGATCACCGCGCTGGGGCGTGCCGGCCAGCCGGATGACATCGGGCCGGTGGCCGCGGCGCTGTTGTCGCCGTCCACGGCGTGGATCAATGCGCAGCGGGTGGAAGCGTCGGGCGGCATGTTCGTCTGAGTGGCGGGACGTGCGCCCTCGTGCGCACGCCTTGTGGAAGTCGATCGGCTGCAAACGGGTCGCATTCGCAATTCGCGGCTATCATGGCGCTCCTGATTCCCGCGTGCCGAGCCTGATTTGAACGCCACTCCACCGATGACCCCCATGGGTCGCGTCTTCGCCACCGTTGCGTTCATCGAAGCGCTCACCTGGGCCGGCCTGTTGATCGGCATGTACTTCAAGTACCACGCCGCCGATCCCACCCCGATCGGCGTACGCGTGTTCGGGCCGGTGCACGGTGTCGCCTTCATGGTCTACGTGGTGGTGACGGGGCTGGCTGCGGTGCGGCTGCGTTGGCCGTGGTGGGCGGCAGGACTGGCCCTGCTGGCTGCGGTTCCGCCGCTGGTGACGTTGCCGCTGGAGTGGTGGTTCAAGCGGCGCGGGTTGCTGGGCCGTCGGCCCGGGTAACCCTGTCGCCGGGTAGCGCCGACCGTTGGTCGGCTGCACGTATCGGCGCCTCATGGGTGACCGCAGCCGCGACGCCGTTTCGGGGTCATGCGTGCAATGTGCGCAGCACCGTTATCGGCCATCGTTCTGGAACCGATCCTGCCGGGATGGGCGAGCGTGTTTTCACGGCCTCACGGTGCCGTGGCGGCCGCCAGTGCTTCACCGATCTGCTTCGGCGACTGATACCCCGCCAGCCGCGCCACTTCGTGACCGTCACGGACCAGCAGCAGGGTCGGAGTCTGGCGCAGGCCCAGGCTGCGGAAGAACGCCTCGCCGATGGTTTCCAGGTGCACCTTGAGCAGCACGATGCCCGCCGCGGTGGGCGAACCGGCGATGCTGGCCAACGACATGTCCAGCATGCGGCAGCCGGGGCAGTTGTCCTTGTGGAAATCCACCAGCACCGTGGGATGGTCGCGCAGGGCGGCGTGGTACGCGTCAGGCGTGGCGGCGTGCAGGGTCTGCATGGGTAGAGGTCTCGATGCGGGCCAACACGGTGTCGGTCCAGTGGTGGATGGCGTGGGTGTCGGCCTGCCCATGCGGCATCTGTTCGATTTCCAGCACCGGGTGCGGCGAGCCGAAGAAGCGCGCCAGCCGGTGCGCGGCGCCGCAGTAGTACTCCGGGCCCCATTGGGTTTCGCCGGTGCCGAACACGGCCACGCCCGGGCCGGGCGGCAACCCGGCGGTGTCGTGCAACGTGGCGACGAAGGCCTTCATCTCCGCCGGGGTACGGCCGGCATTGTCGGTCCAGCAGCCCAGCAGCAGCGCATCGCGTGGCTGCTCCAGTGCGGCGGCGGTCTCGCCGTCCACGTCCAGCAACTGCAGCCGATGACCGAGCGCCTGGCAGCGCGCCGCGACCAGCCGCGCCACCTCGCGCGTGTTGCCGCTCAGCGATGCGTAGGCAAGCAGGATGCGCACGGGCGGTTCACAGGTCGTCGAAGCCGTTGTCCGAATTGGTCTTCTTGTAGCTGGCGTTACGCATTTCGAAGAAGTCGGTCTTGGTCTCGGTGAAGTTGTCGGCGTAGGCCTTGATCCACGGCATCACGTTGACGTGGGTGTCGCTGTACAGCTTCTCGATGCCGAGCATGCCGGCCATCTTGTTGGCGCGGTATTTCACGTAGCGGATCATTTCGTCCACGTCGATGCCGTCGATACCGTCCAGCACCTCGCTGGTCCAGCGCGTTTCCAGTGCGATGGCATGTTCGAACGCGTCGTGTACGTAGGCGGTGAGATGGTCGCCCTGAAGCTGCTGATTCTCGCCGATGATGGCGCGAATCAGTTCGCTGATGAACTTGGTGTGGGCCAGTTCGTCGCGGTTGATGAAGCTGATGATCTTGCCGGTGCCAGTCATGCGGTTCTGCCGGACCAGGTTGTAGAAGAACGCGAACCCGGAATAGAAGTTGATGCCTTCCAGGATGGATGACTGGATCAGCGACCGGATCAGGGTCTCGGCGGTCTTCTCGCGCATGAAGTCGTCGTAGGACTGCATGATCGGCTGGTTGCGCGCCAGGATGGTGGGATGGGTGCGCGCGATCTCGAACACGCGGTTCTGGTCGGCCAGCCCGGCGATGGAGGCCAGCACGTAGCTGTAGCTCTCGTTGTGGATCACTTCCTGCTGGCCGATGATCGCCGCGTTGGCGTGCGCGGCCGGGTCGGTGATGTATTCGGCCACGTTGTAGATGAAGCGGGTCTGCGGGGAGTCGAGCGTGGCCAGCAGGCCGATGATCGAATCGTAGGCGTTCTTTTCGCGCGCATTGAGCTCGCCGTAGCCGCGGGCGTCGCCCTTCATGTCCACTTCGTCGGGGATCCAGAAGTTGGTCGACAGCTCCTTGTAGGCCCGGTAGAAGGACGGGTAGGGGATGTCGTTCCAGTTCAGGATGCCGCTGGTGCGGCCGTTGATGATGCCGGTGGAGCGGTTGGGGTGGCGCGGTTCGAGAATCTTGATGCGTTCGAGCGGTGTTGCCATGGGGGTGTCCTGGTTGTCGGGTTGCGCACGTATGCGTGGTTGACGACCAACGGTCGTCAACTACCGCACCATTCGCATTCGTCGATGTCGATGTCGTTGGAGCGCACGTAGTAGGTGGTTTTCAGGCCTTCGCGCCAAGCGCTCATGTGCAGCGCGAGCAGGGTGCTGGCACGGATGGTGCTGGGCACGTAAAGGTTGAAGCTGATCGACTGGTCCACGTGGCGCTGGCGGCGCGCGTTCTGGCGGATGCTGGCGAACTGGTCCAGCCGGTAGGCGCCCTTTTCGTAGTACGGGTAGGTCTCCAGCGACAGCCCGGGCGCGGCCACGGGGCGGCGGAAGTCCTTCTTTTCCTCGTAGTAGAACGCCCCGTACACCGGGTCGATGGAGGCGCTGGAGCCGGCGATCTGCGCGGTGCTCATGTTGGGCGCAACCGCCAGCAGCCAGCCGTTGCGCAGCCCGTGCACGCTGACCTGCGCGGCCAGTTCCTGCCAGGCCGGGCTGTCGTAGCCACGCGCACGGAAGTACTCGCCGGTCTGCCAGTCGCTGCCCACGAAGGTGCTGTAGCGCCCCTTCTCCTCGGCAAGGCGCATGCTGGCCTGGACGGCCAGGTAGTTGATGCGCTCGTACAGGCTGTCGGCATAGTCTTCGGCCTGGGGGGCGTTCCAGTCGATCTGCTTCAGCGCCAGCAGGTGGTGCCAGCCGAACGTGCCCAGGCCGATCGCGCGGTATTTGCGGTTGGTGATGGTGGCCTGCGGCACCGGCAGCTGGTTGAGGTCGATCACGTTGTCGAGCATGCGCACCTGGATCGGCACCAGCCGCTCCAGCACATCGCTGGACAGCAGGTCCGGCGCCGCGGTGACCGCACGGCCGAGGTTGATCGAGGACAGGTTGCACACCACGAAATCGCCGGCCTGGCGGGTGGTGACGATCTGGTCGCCACTGATCATCTCCTGCATCAGCCGGGTGGGGCTCATGTTCTGCAGGATCTCGGTGCACAGGTTGCTGGAATACACCTTGCCGGCGTGCTTGTTCGGGTTCATCCGGTTCACTTCGTCCCGGTAGAACATGAACGGATTGCCGGTCTCCAGCTGGCTGACCATGATCCGCTTGAACAGGTCGATGGCCTTGATCGTGCGGCGGCTGATCCGTTCGTCGGCCACCACCTCGGCGTAGCGGTCGCGGAAGCTGCCCTGGCCCCGTTGTTCGTCATGGAAATCCTGCAGGTACCAGCCCTTGATCCGCTTCACCTCGTACGGGTCGAACAGGTACCAGTCACCGCGCCGCTCCACCGCCTCCATGAACAGGTCGGGCAGGCACACCGAGGTGAACACATCGTGCGCGCGCAGGCGCTGGTCGCCATTGTTCAGGCGCAGGTCCAGGAAACTCTCGATGTCGCGGTGCCATACATCCAGATACACCGCGATGGCGCCCTTGCGCTGGCCAAGCTGGTCCACGCTGACGGCAGTGTTGTTGAGCTGCTTGATCCACGGCACCACGCCGCCGGACGAATTGGCCACGCCGCGGATCGCCGACCCGGCCGAGCGCACGTAGCCCAGGTATGCGCCCACACCGCCCCCGTGCTTGGACACGCGGGCCACGTCGGTGTTGGAGTCGTAGATGCCCTGCAGGCTGTCGTCCACGGTGTCGATGAAGCACGACGACAGCTGCCCGCCGGTCTTGCCGGCATTGGCCAGGGTGGGCGTGGCCACCGTCATGTACAGGTTGGACAGCGCCCAGTAGGCCTCGCGCACCAGGCGCATGCGACGGGCGCGGGTGCGGTCGCCGCTGAGGTGCTCGTTCTGCATCAGGTACAGCGCAATGGTGAGCCAGCGCTCCTGCGGCAGTTCGTACACCGCCCGCGACGGGTCGGTGGCCAGGTAGCGGGTGGCCAGCAGGTACAGGCCGTTGTAGGCGAACAACAGGTCGCGCTCGGGCTCGATCATCGTCCCGGCTTCCTCCAGTTCTTCCTTGGAGTAGGCCTTCAGGATGTCGATCGAGTACACGTTGCGGTCGGCCAGGCTTTCCTGCAGCCCGACGTAGGAGCCGTACTTGAGGCTGGCGTCGTAGAAGCGGTTCTTGCTGGCGCGCTTGTACAGGCGGCGCAGGTACAGCCGCGCGGCGAAGTGCTCCCAGTCCGGCGCCACCAGGTCGATGCGCGATTCGGCCTCGCGGATCAGCAGGTCCACCAGTTCGTCGGCGCTGAGCTGTTCCCGTCGATGCACCAGCGCCAGCACGGCGCGCTGGTAATCGGCCAGGTCGAGCTGTGGAAACTCGGCATGCACGGCCTGGATCGAGCGCACCAGGCGGGCCTGCTCGAACGGCATGCGCCGGTTGCCGCCTTCCTTGCTGATCCACACGCCATCGCTGCTGCTGGCGGTGGTGTCGTGGACGGGGGCGGTGCGGGTGAGGGTGCTGTCTTCAGTGCTCATCGTCAGTCCATGCAGTGCGCAGGTGTCGCGTCGCGATGCAGGCATCGCGACGACCGGGCGGGCGTCATGGAGGCAGGGGGATCATCCCCGGATGGGTCCGGGTACTACGCTCGCTTCCAGGCGCTGTTCGGGTGGTCATGCCGCGTGGCCGGCGAGGCCTGCAGGGGCATGACGGGGAACCGGGCCTGGCGGAAGCGGGGAGCCGATGAACACAACATAGTGTGGGTCTGCCTCATCGTCAACATCATATGTTGGGGTGAGGCGGTCGTCAGCGTGACCAAACGCCGCAGCCGATCGCGCCCTGGTAGAGCCGACCGTTGGTCGGCTGCCGTTCGCCTGATCGTTGATGGACACACGGCGGCAATACGCCGCACATCGACGGCAGCCGACCAACGGTCGGCTCTACCAGTACCCGAGGACCTTCCACCACGCACCGCCGACCACGGCAAACACCCCCAGCTCGAACACGCACATCACGAACCCGACCCGCCACCACGTGCCCAGGCTGACGTAGCCGCTGCCGAAGATGATCGGCGAGGTGCCGGTGGCGTAGTGGGTGAGCGTCATCATGATGGCCGAGCCGGCGGTCATCATCAGCATGAAGGGCACCACGTACTCGGCCGGAATCAACAAGGCGCCCACGCCGAGAAAGGCGAGCAGCATCGCGCTGATGTGCGCGGTGGTGCTGGCGAACAGGTAGTGCGAGAACACGAACGCCAGCACCAGCACCGCGGCGATGGCCTCCCAGCCCATGCCGCTGGCGACGATGGCCCCCTTCATGCCCTCGGAGAACCAGCCGATGACGCCGAGCTTGTTGAGCTGCTCGGCCATCATCACCAGCGCGCCGAACCACACCAGCGTGTCCCAGGCGCTCTTTTCCGACAGCACGTCGTCCCAGTCGATGGTGCCGGTGATGATCAGCACGAACAGGCCGAGGAAGGCGACCACGGTGGGATCCAGCGTCCAGGCCGGCCCGAACAGCATCGCCGGCACATTCGCCCACAGCACCAGCAGCAGGCCGAAGGTGCCCATCATCACCTTCTCCTTCAGTGCCAGCGGCCCCATCCGCGCCAGTTCGGCGCGCGCGTAGTCCACCGCGTTCGGCGTGGCCTTCAGTTGTGGCGGCGACAACAGGTAGATCACCAGTGGCATCAGCAGCAGGCACACCAGACCGGGCACCAGCATGCACAGCGCCCAGGTGGTCCAGGTGAGGTGGAACTGCTGGCCAGTGGCCTTGGCCACGTAATCCACCACCAGCGGGTTGGGCGCGGTGGCGGTGAGGAACATCGCCGAGGTGATCGGGTTGGCGTGGTAGTTCACCAGCGCCAGGTAGGTGCCAACCTTGCCCTCGGTGCCCTTGGCCGGGTCCGAATCGAACGCGTTGGCAATCGAGCGCATCACCGGGTGCACGATGCCGCCGCCGCGGGCGGTGTTGCTGGGCGTGAACGGGGCCAGCACCAGTTCGCACACCGCCAGGCCATAGCCGACGCCCAGCGTGCGCTTGCCAAGCAGGGCGATGAACATCAGGCCGATGCGGCTGCCCAGCCCGGTCTTCTTCAGGCCGCGCGAGATCAGGATCGCCACCACGATCAGCCAGATCAGCGGGCTGGCGAAACTGCTGAGCGCATCGGTGATGGCGCCCTTGGACGAGGTCGAGGTGACCTGCGACAACGACACGATGACGATCGCCATCATCGCCATCACCCCGATCGGCATCACCTTGAGGATGATCGCCACGATGGTGGTCAGGAAGATCGCCACCAGTCCCCAGGCCTTGGGCGTGAGTCCGGCCGGGCAGGGCAGCAGCAACAGGGTGACCAGCACCGCCGTGGCAATCAGCGCCGGCACCAGCCGGAACGGCACCGCCCCGTTGAAGTAACGGAACAGGTCCTGCAGTCGCTTGAGCATCGCGGGGTCCTTGCGGCGGGTGCGGAATTACTTGAAAGGCAGCGAGCGCAACTGCTGCAGGCGTTGCAGCGCCAGTTCGGCATGCACCTTTGCGTTGTCGGGGTCGGTCAGTTCGATGGCCATCGGTGATGCGGCGGCCTCACGCGCGGCACGGGCGCGGGCGTCATCCAGGTTTTCGCTGCGCAGGCCCAGGTCGGCCAGCACGATCACCTTGCCCGGCTGCACCTCCACATGCCCGCCCGATACGTACACGTGCAGCGGCGGTTCGGCCCCGACCGGAAACACCGACACCATGCCCTCGCGCAGGGTGGCCAGCAGCGGCGCATGCTGCGCCAGCACGCCGAAACGCCCCTCGCTGCCCGGCAGGCTGATCTCGCGCACGTTGCCGCTCCAGATCTCGCCGGTCAGGCTGATGATCTGCACCGGCAGGCCGTGGGCGATATCAGCCACGATGCCGGGCAGGGCGGTTGTGGGAGGAAATGACGCCATTGCAAAGACCGTGGTGGGGGTGGAGCCAGCTTAGTCGGGTCGGTGTGTGCGCGGGTTGATCGACATCAATGTCCCGCGCGCAGGGGCGCATCCGTGTTGTCCATCGTGCACGGATGAATGCCACACCGCCGCCGGCAGGAAACTGCGAATGCGACCTGTTATCATTTGAATGGATAGCCACGGCGATCCCCGCATCGTCGAAGCCGATCGATCCGATGCGCCGCCTTGCAGCGCTGCGCGCCCTATTCCCTGATTGGCAGTGGTGTTATGCATGAGCGTTCGGTAGTACCCGGCTTGCCGGCCCTGGTGTTCGCGGCCCTGACCGGCACCATGGCGATGATGGCCTACGTGGCGGTAGTGGGGCCGGTGGTGCGCCTGCTGGGGCTGGCCGAATGGCATGCCGGCCTGTCGGTCACCGCCGCCGGCGTGCTGTGGATGCTGTCTGCGCGCCGCTGGGGCGGGCTGAGCGACCGCATCGGCCGCAAGCGCGTGCTGCTGATCGCCTTGGCCGCCTACGTCCTGATCTACGTCCTGATGGCGATCTTCGTGGATGCCGCGTTGGCCCGCCCACCGGCGCTGTGGCTGTCGGTGCTGGTACTGGTGGGGACGCGGGCGCTGGTGGGGCTGTTCTATGCCGCCGTGCCGCCCACCGCTGCCGCGCTGGTGGCTGACGGTGCCGCGCCGGGGCAACGCGCCTCGGCCATGGCCAAGCTCGGCACCGCCAACGCGCTTGGCATGGTGGTCGGGCCGGCCGCCGCCGGGTGGATCGCTTTCCACCAGTTGTCGCTCACCCTCTATATCGCGGCGTTCCTGCCGTTGCTGGCGCTCGCTGCCATCGCCTGGCGCCTGCCGCCGGATGCGCCGCTGCGCACGGCCGCCACCGGCCCGCGCGCGCGGCTGGGCTGGACCGATGCACGGCTTCGCCTGCCGACCCTGGCGGTTTTCTCGGCCATGGTGTCGGTCACCATCGCGCAGGTCACCGTCGGCTTCTTCGCCATCGACCGCCTGCACCTGTCGCCGGCCGACGGCGCGCGTGCGGCCGGTCTGGCGCTCACCGCGGTGGGTGTTGGGCTGATCCTGGCGCAGGTGCTGGTGATGAAGCTGGTCGGCGTGCCGCCACGGCGCTGGATCGCCCTGGGTGCGCTGGTGTCGGGTATCGGTTTCGCCTCGGTGGCGCTGGTCGGTGCACGGTGGGAACTGCTGCTGGCCTACGCCGTGGCGGCGTTCGGGATGGGCTTCGTGTTTCCCTCGTTCCAGGCGCTCGCCGCCGATTCGGTCCAAGCGCATGAGCAGGGCGCCGCTGCCGGTACCGTGGCCTCGGTGCAGGGCCTGGGCATGGTGATCGGGCCGATGCTCGGCACGCTGTTGTACCAGTGGCGGCCCAGCGCACCGTACCTGTTGGTGGGCGCGCTGCTGCTGCTGCTGTCGGTGGCCGCGGTGCGCCACCGCGATGGAGCGATGGCATGAACGACAGCACGCAGGCACGCGTGGTGCGCGACGACGACAGTGCTGTGGCGGGCGATGCTGCCGTGGCCGCGCCGTTCCTGCTGCGGGCGCCATTGCGCTCGCTGCACACCCAGGGGTGCCGGGCGCGGCTGCCGTCCGGCGGCACCGCCACCCTGGCCGCGCGTGTGGCGGCATTTTTCGCTACGCCGCGCGCCGGCCTGCCGCTGCTCGTCGGCGCGTTGCCGTTCGATCCTGACGGTGACGACGCGCTGCACCAGCCGCAGGCCCTTTTGGACACGGCACTGCCGTCGGCGCCGCCTGCCGCGCGCTTCACCGGTCGCATTGCCGCCGAACCCAGTGCCGCGCAGTACGCGGACGCGGTGGGTGCAGCGCTGCAGCACCTGCAGCAGCCGGCACCGGCGCTGCACAAGGTGGTGCTGGCGCGCAGCCTGCTGCTGCACGGTGCGCATGACGTTGATCCGCACGCGCTGGCCGCGCGCCTGGGCCACGATCCCAGCGTGGCCACGTATCTGGTGTCGCTGCCGGTCGATGCACAGGACCCACCGGCGTGGCTGGTGGGGGCCACCCCCGAGCTGCTGGTGTCGCGTCGCGGCAGCCACGTGCTGTCGCATCCGCTGGCCGGTTCGGCCCGGCGCCATCCCGACCCGGACGAAGACGCACGGGTCGCGCAGGCGCTGCTGGGCTCGGCCAAGGACCACGACGAACACCGTCATGTCGTCGAGGCCATCGTTGCGGCACTCGCGCCGTGGTGCAGTCACATCGACGCCGAACCGCGGCCCTCGCTGCATGCCACCGCCACCATGTGGCACCTGGGCACGCGTATCGAGGCCACGCTGGCCGACGCCCGCACGCCGGTTGCCGCGCTGGTGGCGGCGCTGCATCCCACCCCGGCGGTGTGCGGTACGCCGCGCGCGCTTGCGCTGGCTACCATCCGCACGCTGGAACCGGTGCCGCGCGGCTGCTATGCGGGCGCGGTGGGCTGGACCGATGCCGACGGTGACGGCGACTGGTACGTGGCGATCCGTTGCGCCCGCGTGCAGGGCGCGCAGGTGCGCGTGTACGCCGGCGCGGGCATCGTGGCCGGCTCACAGCCCGCGCTGGAAGTGGCCGAAACAGACGCCAAATTCGGCGCCGTGTTGAACGCCCTGGGCGTCGATGCGCTGCCTTCCATACGCGTTAACGGAGTTGGTTCCTGATGAACGAGAGTGCTTCCCCCGCGCTGGTGCCGTTACGCCAGAGCTGGCCGCCGGCCCTGGTGGCGCGCTATCGCGCCGCCGGCTACTGGCGTGGCGAAACCCTGCCGGGCGTGCTGCGCGAGCGGGCCACCTGGTTTGCCGACGACATCGCCGTGGTCGGGGGCGAGGTGCGGCTGAGCTACGCGGCCCTCTGGCAGGACGCCGGCCGCATCGGCGCGGGATTGCTGGCGCGCGGTCTGGTGCCGGGTGACCGGGTGGTGGTGCAACTGGGCAATACGCCGGCCTTCGTGACGGTGGTCTGCGGGTTGTTCCGGGCCGGGTTGATCCCCGTGTACGCGCTGCCGGCACACCGCCTCACCGAGGTCAGCCATGTGATGCACAAGGCGCAGGCGCGCGGGTACATTGCCGCGGACATGCAGGACGGCTTCGACTACCGCGTGCTGGCGCGCGAACTGCAGGCGCTGCTGCCGACGCTGCAGCACGTGCTGATCGTCGGCGATGCCGCCGAGTTCGGTGCGGTGGACAGCCTGCAGGGCGACGCGGCGCTGTTGCCGCCCGATCCGGACCCGCAGTCGGTGGCGTTCCTGCAGTTGTCGGGCGGCAGCACCGGCTTGTCCAAGCTGATTCCGCGCACCCATGACGACTACATCTATTCGTTCCGCGCCAGCAACGAGATCTGCGGCATCACGCGCGACAGCGTGTACATGGTCGCGCTGCCCGCCGCGCACAACTTCCCGATGAGCTCGCCCGGGTTCCTGGGCGCGCTGTATGCCGGCGCGCGCGTGGTGATGAGCCCGGGCCCCGGGCCCGACGCGGCCTTCCCGCTGATTGCGCGGGAGCGCGTCACCTGCGTGGGTCTGGTGCCACCGTTGGCCTTGCTGTGGGCGCAGGCCGCAGCCACTACGACGCACGACCTGGGCAGCCTCCAGGTGCTGCAGGTGGGCGGCGCCAAGCTGGTGCCAGAAGCGGCGCGACGGGTGATCGACAGCCTGGGCTGCCGCCTGCAGCAGGTGTTCGGCATGGCCGAGGGCCTGGTCAACTACACCCGCCTGCACGATCCGCTGGACGTGGTGGTGGGCACCCAGGGCCGGCCGATCTCGCCCGACGACGAGGTGCTGGTGGTGGACGACCACGGCAACCCGGTCGCCGAAGGCGGCATCGGCCACCTGCTGACGCGGGGCCCGTACACCATCCGCGCATACCACAACGACCCGGCCGCCAATGCACGGTCCTTCACCGAAGATGGCTACTACCGCACCGGCGACATGGTGCAGCAGTTGCCCGGTGGGTACCTGGTAGTGCAGGGCAGGGCGGGCGACCATATCAACCGGGCCGGTGAAAAGATCTCGGCCGAGGAGATCGAAGATCATCTGCTTGCCCACGCCGACGTATTCGATGCCGCCGTGGTGTCCATGCCGGATGCCTTCCTGGGGGAACGCAGCTGCGCGTTCGTGATTGCGCACGGCACCCCGCCCACCGCCGCCAGCCTCAAGGCCTGGGTGCGCGGACGTGGCCTGGCCGCGTTCAAAGTGCCCGACCAGGTGGTATTCGTGGCGGCCTTCGGCACCACCGCGGTCGGCAAGATCAGCCGCCGCGAACTGCGCGCGCAGTTGCGCGCGCGTTACCTTGAACAGACAGGAGAACCGCGCTGATGGCGCTGCCGAAGATTGCCCCGTATCCGTTGCCGCTGGCCGGTGAACTGCCGCCGCCGCGCGGCCCCTGGGTGCCGCGCACCGAGCGCATGGCGCTGCTGGTGCATGACATGCAGCAGTATTTCCTGGCCGCGTTTGCTGCCGACGCCGCGCCGCTTGCGCCCGCCGTGGCCAACATCGCGCGCCTGCTGGCGCACTGCCGTGCGCGCGACATCCCGGTGTTCTACACCGCCCAACGCGGCAACCAGGACCGCCGTGACCGCGGCCTGCAGGCCGACCTCTGGGGCCCGGGCATGAGCGCCACCGCCGAGCACGAAACCATCGTTGCCGCCTTGGCGCCGGCTCCCGGCGACCACGTGCTGGTGAAGCACCGCTACAGCGCGTTCCAGCGCAGCAACCTGGACACGATGCTGCGCGCCCGTGGCCGCGATCAGCTGCTGGTGACCGGCGTGTATGCGCACATCGGCTGCGCGGCGACCGTGACCGAGGCGTTTCAGCGCGACATCGAGGCGTTCATCGCCGCCGATGCAGTGGCCGACTTCTCACGCGCCGACCATGACCTGGCCCTGCACCTGATCGCGCGCACCTGTGGCGTGCCCCTGACCACCGACCAGCTGTTGAAGGCCTTGGCATGAATACTCCCGTACACGATCTCCCGCTTGACCTGGCGCGCATGCGTGCCGACGTGGCCGGCATGCTGGGCGAATCGCCCGAGACCATCGGCGACGACGACAACCTGATCGACCTGGGCCTGGACTCGATGCGGGTGCTGGGCCTGGTGCTGGCCTGGAGCAACACCGGCATCGCGCTGGAGTTCAGCCACCTGGCCGAGCACGCCACGCTGGCCGGCTGGTGGGGCGTGGTGCAGCGGCTGCAGGGCAGCGCTGCCCGCGCATGAAGGCAGGGCAGGGCGCGGACGCAACCGACGCACACGCGCAGACGCACCCCCATGGCCTGAGCGAAGCGCAGACCGGGCTCTGGTATGCGCAGCGACTGGCCGCTGCGCCGGCGGCATTCAACACCGCCCATGCGCTGTGGATCGACGGCCCGTTGGACGTCCCACGCTTCGTGGCCGCAGCCAATGCCGCCGCGCACGAGGCCGAGGCGCTGGCGCTGCGGATTGCCGACAGCGCCGACGGCATGCCGCAGCAATGGCATGTGTCCGCGCATGTGCCACTGCTGGAGGTGGTGGACCTGTCCGCGCTGCCGGACCCGGTGGCGGCCGCACGCACCGCAATGGACCAGGACCGCCTGCGCGCGGTGGATCCGGCGCGCGACCGGCTGGCACAGCAGCGCCTGTTCGTGCTGGGCGACGCGCGGCATCTCTGGTACCTGCGCGTGCACCACCTGGCGACCGATGGCTACGGCATGGGGCTGTTCAGTGAACGGGTCAGCGCGCTGTATGCCGGCGGGGATGCCGATGCGGCAGCGCTTGCGCCATTGGCACCGGTCCTGGCCGATGACCTCGCCTACCGCCACGGCGAACGCCGCGCCACCGATGCCGCCTACTGGCAGCAGTACATGGCCGGTGCACCGGCCGCCGAGGGCCTGGCGGGCGCCACTGCGCCGGCGGCCGGTGATGCGCTGCGCCACGTCTGCGCGCTGCCTGTGGCGCTGCGCAGCCGGCTGCTCGCGGTGGCCACGCAGATCGGCCAGCCGTGGCCGGACCTGTTGACCACGCTGGGTGCCGAGTACTGCCGCCGCTTCAGTGCCCTCGATGAAGTGGTGCTGGGCGTGCCGTTCATGGGCCGGCTGGGCAATGCCTCCGCGCGCGTGCCGGCGATGGTGATGAATGTGCTGCCGCTGCGCGTGGCCGCCCGCGACGCCCGCCTGGCCGAGGCCGTGCAGGCCACCGCACGCGACCTGTCCCGTGCCCGCCGCCACGGCCGCTATCGTGGCGAACAGCTGCGCCGCGACCTGGGCCTGGTCGGCAGCCAGCACCGTCTGCACGGGCCGATGATCAACGTGCAGCCGTTCTACCGGACGCTGCCGCTGGCGGGCGTGCAGGTGCGGCTGGACGTACTGGGCACCGGCCCGGTGGACGACATCACGTTCGGTTTCCGTGGCGACGGCGCGCACCACCTCGACCTGGAGATCGAGGCGAATCCTGCCCTGTACGATCCCGCACAGATGGAAGCGCATGCCGCACGGCTGCTGCACTTCATCGAGGCTGCGCTGGACGTGCATGACCGCGGGTTGCGCATGGACGACGTCGCGCTGGCCACGCCGGCCGAAGCGCAGCGCTACCTGTTGGAGGTGAACGCCACGGCCAGGCCGCTGCCCGATGTCTCACTGGTGACGCTGCTGCTGGACGGCATGCGTGCCAACCCCGATGCCATCGCGCTGGAGTTCGATGGGCAGCGGCTCACCCATGCGCAGCTGGAACAGCGCAGCCGGGCACTGGCACTGCAGTTGCAGGCGATGGGCGTGGGCCGCGAATCCCGTGTGGGGGTGGCGTTGCCGCGCTCGCTGGACCTGGTGATCGGGCTGGTGGCGATCCTGCGCGCCGGCGCAGCCTACCTGCCGGTCGACCTGGCCCATCCGGACCAGCGGCTCGCCCGCATCCTGGCGTCGGCCCAGCCCAGCTGCGTACTGGCCGACGACACGGCGGCAGCGCGCTTTGCCGGGTATCGCGTGCTGGCACCGTCGCAGTGGAGCGCAGGGGATGCCCGCGAGCTGCCCGACGGCGTGCAGCCGCAGGACGCGGCCTACGTCATCTATACCTCCGGCTCCACCGGCGAGCCCAAGGGCGTGCTGGTGGAGCACCGCGCCATCGTCAACCGCCTGCTGTGGATGCGCAGCCATTACCGCATCGACGCCGATGCGCGGATCCTGCAGAAGACGCCGGCTACCTTCGACGTCTCGGTCTGGGAGTTCTTCCTGCCGCTGCTGTGCGGCGCCACGCTGGTGATCGCGCCGCCCGACCTGCACCGCGACCCGGTGGCGCTGGCCGATCTGATCCGCCGCGCCCGGATCAGCATCGTGCATTTCGTTCCGTCGATGCTGGATGCGTTCCTGGCCGTGCCCGCCGCACGCGGCCTGCGGCTGCGCCAGGTATTCACCAGCGGCGAAGCGTTGGAACCGGCCCTGCGCGACCGTTTCCATGCCACCGTCGACGCCGAGCTGCACAATCTGTATGGCCCCACCGAAGCCGCCGTGGATGTGAGCTGGTGGCCAGCGGGCCGCGACGACCGCAGCCGGCCGGTGCCGATCGGCTACCCGGTCTGGAACACCCGCCTGTATGTGCTCGACGCGCGCATGCGGGCGCTGCCGCCGGGCGTGCCCGGCGACCTGTACCTGGGCGGCGTGCAGTTAGCGCGTGGCTACCTGGGCCGCAATGACCTGACTGCCGAGCGCTTCCTCGCCGACCCGCACGTGGCCGGTGGACGGATCTATCGCAGCGGCGACGTGGCGCGCTGGCGTGCCGACGGTGCCGTGGAATACCTCGGGCGTAGTGACCACCAGGTAAAACTGCGCGGGCTGCGCATCGAGCTGGGCGAGATCGATGCCGCGCTGCGCCTGCAGCCCGGCGTGGAACGCGCTGAAACGCTGCTGCGCGAAGACCGCCCCGGCGAGCGGCGGCTGGTGGCGTATGTCTCCGGCGTGGCATTGGACCCGGTGGCGCTGCGCGCCGGCCTGGCTGCACGCGTGCCGGACTACATGGTGCCCGCCGCGCTGGTCGTGGTGGCGCAATGGCCGGTGACGACAAACGGCAAGCTGGACCGTGCCGCGTTGCCCGTGCCAACGCTGGGCACGGTATCGGGCCGCGCGCCCGCCACCGACAGCGAGCGCCAGCTGGCCGCGCTGTTTGCCCAGGCGTTGGGCCTGGATGCCGCGCCCGCCGCCGATGCGGACTTCTTCAGTCTGGGCGGTGACTCGCTGTCAGCGGTGCACCTGCTGCTGGCGATCCAGCAGCACTGGCAGCGCGATCCGGGCCTGGGCGCGGTGTTCGCCCATCCTACGGTAGCGGCACTGGCGAGCGTGCTCGACGCCCCGGAACACGGCACCGACCACGGCCTGTCGCCGATGATCCAGCTGGCGCGCGGCGAGCGGGGCAGGGCACCGCTGTTCGTGGTCCATCCCGCCGGCGGCATTGCCTGGAACTACCGCGACCTGGCCCGTGCGCTGCAGCCGGCTCGCGACGTCCATGGCCTGCAGTCGCCTGCACTGGATGCCGCGCAGCCGCTGCCCGACAGCATCGACGCCCTGGCCGCGGACTATGTGGCGCGCGTGGTGGCCCTGCATCCGAACGGGCCGGTGCACCTGCTGGGCTGGTCGGTGGGCGGCATCATCGCCCAGGCCATGGCCGTGCACCTGCAGGCGCTAGGCCGCAGCGTCGGCGAGCTGGTCCTGCTGGATGCCTATCCCAGCGAATGCTGGCGGGCCGAACCCGAGCCGGACCCGATCGCAGCGCTGCGTGCGCTGCTGGCCATCGCCGGGCATGACCCCGACGCCCATCCCGAACTGGACAGCCGCGCGCGCATCATGGCGTTCCTGCGCCGCGGCGACAGCGCGCTGGGCAACCTGCCCGAACCGGTGCTGGACGGCGTGGTCCGCGCGGTTACCGGCACCAACCGGTTGATCCGCGCACACCATCACGCGCCGTACCGCGGCGTGCTCAGCCATGTGCGGGCGGGCCGCGACCACGCCGCGCGGCCGTATCTGCAGGCGTCCCTCTGGGCACCGCACGCGGCCACGGTCGAGGCAATCGAGCTGCCGTTGGTGCATGCCGAACTGACCGGCCGCGATGCCGTCGCACAGATCGCCCCTTGGGTGTCGGCGCGGCTGCAGCGCAGCGACCCCATCCATACCCCTATGCCCGCACAGGAACAGCCCATATGAAACTCAGCGGATTCGACGGCACGCTGGCCGTGGTCACCGGCGCCGCCGGCGGCATCGGCGCTGCGCTGGTGCAGCAACTGCTGGATAGCGGGTGCGTGGTGGTAGCTACGGACCTGGCAGCGCCCGCGCTGCCGACGCACCCGAACCTGCACGCCAGAGCAGTGGACGTCAGCGATGCGGGTGCCGTGGATGCGCTGGTCAGCTGGGCTGAAACCACACTGGGGCCGGTAGGCTTCGGCATCAACGTTGCCGGTGTGCTGCAGGTGGGCACGGTCGATCAGATCGATGACGCGCACTGGCGCCGCGTGTTCGCGGTCAATACCGACGGCGTGTTCCACCTGTCGCGCGCCCTGGCGCGGGTGATGACGCCACGCGGCAAGGGCGCCATCGTCACCGTCAGTTCCAATGCCGCCGGCGTGCCGCGGCATGGCATGGCCGCCTATGCCGCATCGAAAGCGGCCGCCACCATGTTCACCCGCTGCCTGGGGTTGGAACTGGCCCCCCATGGCATCCGCTGCAACATCGTCGCCCCGGGCTCGACGCTGACCCCGATGCAGACCGGCATGTGGGAAGACGCCGATGGCGCACAGCGCGTGATCGAGGGCAACCTGGACACCTACAAGGCGGGTATTCCACTGCGCAAGCTGGCCAGCCCCGACGACATCGCCCAGGCGGTCATGTTCCTGCTGTCCGACCAGGCCGGCCATATCGCAATGAGCGATCTGTATGTGGACGGGGGCGCCACGTTGCGCGGTTGAGAAGATGCCGGGCAATGCCCGGCTTTGGTCATGCGCGCGTTCGGATGATCTGTAGCCGACCAACCGTCGGCTCTACCGGGCCGGGACGCCCGATGTCGCCGGGGGCGCCGCGATCGTCCGACACCCCGTAGAGCCGGGCTCTGCCCGGCTGATCTTCGCGCGCGGCTTCGGATGCTCTGCAGCCGACCAACGGTCGGCTCTACCGGACCGGGCGCGCCCGACACGTCCGGGGGCGTGCGACGTCTCGACGGTCGCACCACACCGCGGTGGCACGACACCGCGTAGAGCCGGGCTCTGCCCGGCTGCTGTTCGCGCACGGCTCCGGATGCTCTGCAGCCGACCAACGGTCGGCTCTACCGGACCGGGCGCGCCCGACATGTCCGGGCGCGTGCGACGTCTAGACGGTCGCACCACACCGCAGTGGCACGACACCGCGTAGAGCCGGGCTCTGCCCGGCTGCTGTTCGCGGACGGCTCCGGATGCTCTGCAGCCGACCAACGGTCGGCTCCACCGGGCTGGGCGCGCCCGACATGTCCGGGCGCGTGCGACGTCTCTACGGTCGCACCACACCGCGTGGCACGACACCGCGTAGAGCCGGGCTCTGCCCGGCTGCTCTTCGCGCACGGCTCCGGATGCTCTGCAGCCGACCAACGGTCGGCTCTACCGGACCGGGCGCGCCCGACATGTCCGGGGGCGTGCGACGTCTCGACGGTCGCACCACACCGCGGTGGCACGACACCGCGTAGAGCCGGGCTCTGCCCGGCTGCTCTTCGCGCACGACTTCGGACGCTCTGCAGCCGACCAACGGTCGGCTCTACCTGTCAGCCCTTCAACCAGCGGTTGCACGCCGCGCCGGCGTCCGCGCCCGGTGCGGCCTTGGCGCACGATTCGCCCATCCGGGCCTGCAACCGGCCCAGCGTTTCAGCGCCATGGTGCGCGCGGCCCCACGCCTGCAGCGTGGTCCCCAGCCGCTCGAAGCGCTGCCGCGTGCGCTGGTGGTAGCCGGCCGGCTGCGCGTCCAGTTCGGCGATCACCTGCGCCGTTGCCTGCTCGATGGCCTTGCCATCGCCCGGCGTCAGCCGCACCAGGCCTTCCACATACAACACGCCCCATTGCACCCGCGTGGCCGGCCCCTGCGCGCCCTCGTAGGCCCTGCGCAGCCAGTCCACCGCAGCCGCCTTGTCGCCGCGCGCCTCGGCCAGTTCGGCCAGCTCGGGCATGTAGTAGTACGGCGTCTGGCTGCGGTCCAGTTCGGCCCGCAACAACGCCTCGGCCGCGGCAGCATCGCCGGCCTCGCGCAGCACATACACCGCGCTGCTGATAGTGGCCTGGCGCTCGTGCGCGGTCGTGGCCGCTGCATCGGCGGCGGCCACGCGTTCGTGTGCCTTTTCCTGCAGCGTTGGCGGCACGGCTGTGCCCGGATGCTGCTGTTTGAACAGCGCCAACTCGGTGATCACGCTGGACAGCCGCGCATCGGCGGCGTTGTCCTGGCTGGCATCGGCGCGCTCCAATGCCGCCAGCAACTGGGTGCCCAGCTGCTGCGCCTGCTCCGGCGTGGCCGCGGCCCGTGCCACCAGTGCGGGCCCTTGGTAGCCCAGCAGGTCGCGGTTGGCACGCACTTCGGCCGGCGCGGCCAGTACCGTGGTCAGCAGGGTGTGGGTTGCCGCGCGTTCCGCCGCAGTGGGCGCAGGCGCATCTTTCCCGCTGCTGCCGGCGCCCAGCGCCAGCAGCCCGAAACGACGTTGCAGGGCCGGGTCCGGCGCGGAGGCGGCCAGCTGCCGCAGGAGCGCCACCGGATCGCGTTGGCCGGCCAGACGATTGGCGTCCACCTCCCAGCCGTAATCACCCAGCACCCGCCAATCCTCCTCGGACACGCGCTGCGGCGACACCACCGCCACCCGCAGCACGTCGGCCACGGCGGTGCGCCGGTTCACCGCCAGGCGCAGCGCCCGGGTCAGTTCGGCGCTGTCATTGCCGCCGGCCAGCCGGGTGATTTCGTGGCGCTGCGGGTCCAGTACGATCAGCGTGGGGTAGCCGCGCACGCCGAACTGCTCGCCCAGTGCCTGGGCACCTTCCGAGTCGCCATCCAGGTACACCGGCACGTACTGCCGGGTCAGCGCGATGAATGCCGGGTCACGGAACAGGGTGGCCTTGAGCTTGTTGCACGGCGGGCACCACACCGCGCCCCAGTACAGCAGCACCGGCTTGCCGCTCTGCTGCGCATCGGCAAACGCGTCTTCGACATCGCCATGCCGCCAGGCGATTTCCTCGGCAACGGGCGCGGCCTGCGCACTGGCCACCGGGCTGGCGGACGGGGCCTGCTGGCAGGCGGCAAGTGCGGCGCACAGGGCAAGCAGGGTGAAGGGCATGGCAGCACGCATGGTCAGCATCCACGGCAGGAAGGGGAGCCGCGGCAGCGGCCATGGCGCATTCTAGGAAGCGACGGTGCCCGCATCGCAGGCGCGCTGATGCTGATTGCTCATCTGCCCAGTCGCGCTGGTGATGACGGCCGCCACGGGGGCGGGTGGGCCTCAGCCGATCCCCAGACGGTCGTACATCCGCACCAGATCCACCAGCGTGCGCGCCTGCATCTTGCGCATCACGTTGGCGCGGCGCACCTTCACCGTGATTTCGCTCACCCCCAGTTCGGCGGCGATCTGTTTGTTGAGCCGGCCGCGGACGACGCCGCCCACCACGTCGCGCTCGCCGTCGTTGAGCGATGCCCAACGTTGCCGCAACACGTGCACCGCAGCGTCATCGCGGCGCCGCTCGCGGTCGCGCTCGATGCCGAGGTGGATCGCATCCAGCAGCTCCTGATCACGGAACGGCTTGGTCAGGAACTCGATGGCCCCTTCCTTCATGGCCGCCACACCCATCGCGATGTCGCCGTGGCCGGTGATGAACACCACCGGCAGATGCAGGCCATGGCTGGCCATCTGCCGGTGGAACTCCAGCCCACTCTGGCCCGGCATGCGCACGTCCAGCACCAGGCAGGCCGGCGCGTCCGCGCGGGGGTGCTGCAGGAAGGCGGCCACGGAGTCGAAGGCACGCACCTGCATGCCCATCGAGGCCAACAGGTCTTCCAGAGCGGCGCGCACCGAATGATCGTCGTCCACCACGTACACGATGGGCGCAGGCGACGTCTCCGGCGGCGTCGGCTTAACCATGCAAACATCCGCCATCGACAGGCAGTTCGAACACGAAACAGGCGCCACCGGCGGCCATCGGCTCGGCCCGGATATGGCCGTCATGGGCCTCCAGGATGCTGCGGCTCAGGCTCAAGCCCAGGCCCAGGCCGCCGGACTTGGTGGTCCAGAAGGCATCGAATACCCGCTCCGGCGCGTCCAGCGGTAGGCCACTGCCGTGGTCGCGCACACTCATCGCCACCCGCGTCGGGCTTGCGCGCCAGCTGCGCAGCACCAGCCGCCGGCTGCCTGCCGGCACCTCGGCCATCGCATCGACCGCGTTGAGAATCAGGTTGCCGATCACCTGCTGCACCTGCACGCGGTCGCCGAATACCGGCGGCAGCGCGTCATCCAGCTCGGTGCTCAGCGTCACCGCATGCTGTTCCAGTTCGCTTTGCGACAGCGCCAGCATTTCCAGCACCGCCTGGTTGAGGTCGAACCCCTGCCGCTCTGGCACCGCGCCCCGGGTCAACCCGCGCACGCGGGCAATCACGTCGCTGGCCCGGTGCGCATCTGCCAGGATCCGCGCCAGCGTCTGCCGCGCCTTCTCCACATTGGGCGGATCCTGGGCCAGCCAACGCTGACTGGCTTCGGCGCTGCTGGCGATCGCCGCCAGCGGTTGGTTCACTTCGTGCGCGATGGAGGTGGTGAGCTCACCCACGGTGGAAGCGCGTGCCACCCGCAGCAACCGGGCCTGCGCGTCCTGCACGGCGGCCTTGGCCGCTTCCATCTTCAGCGCCAGCCAGGTGGTGATGCCGATCACCAGCATGCCGATGCCCGAATTCACCAGGCCGATGCGGTACGTGCCGAAGCGGGTCAGGAAGAAGCTGAGCCCGGTGAGGCCGATGCAGAGTGCGGCCAACCGCACCAGCCCGCGTCCGGACAGCACGCGCGAGGCGGCCAGGATCACCGCCGCGTAGAAGCAGGCGGCGGCCACCGCATAGTCGGTGAGCGTATCGGCGGCGAAGATCGCAGCCATCACCACGCCCAGCACGAGCAGGGCAACGGTACGGCGCGAGGAGGAAGACAGCATCGGAACGGTTCCGTGGAAAACGTGGACAAAGGCCGCGTGGTTCGACGCGGCCGAGCATAGCATCGGGGCCGTGGACGGCCGGTGTCAGTCCTCCAGCGTGGCATTCCAGAACGCCTGCAGAACGCCCGGCAGGCCCGCGAGCGTGGCCAGCACCGCGTCCAGTTCGGCGGCGTCCACGGCTGTCGCGTACAGCACCGCCTCGATCTCCACGTCGCGCTCGCCGAAGGGGCGCGGATCGACGGCGCGCACCGGGTAGTGCGCCTGTTCCAGCAGCCCCAGCAGCCGGTCCAGCACGTCGGCCTGGTGCTCGCGCTGGCACACCACCGTGACCGCGTAGGTCGCCTCGCTGAAGGATTCCTCCACCGGCTGGCGCTGGATGCGGTTGACCACCGGCCGCAACAGCGTGTTGGCCGCCAGCACGAACAGTGCCGCCAGCAGCGCTTCGGGCAGCAGCTTGATGCCGGCGCAGGCACCCACGGCCGCCGACCCCCACAGCGTGGCAGCGGTGTTCAGGCCGGACACCTGCGCACCGTCCTTCATGATCGCGCCGGCGCCCAAAAAACCGACCCCGGAGATGACGTACGCCACCACGTGCAGCGGCGAGGGCGGGCCGCCGTACAGGTCGTGGAAGCGCACGGCCAGGTCCACGAACACCGCCGCGCCCACCGCCACCAGCGTGTTGGTGCGCAGGCCGGCGGTGCGCTGGCGCAGCTGCCGCTCCAGCCCGATCGCCGCCCCGAGCACGAAGGCCGTGCCCAGGCTGATCAGGGTGCTGATCGTGGCCCCGGCGTTGAACGCCGGCAGGTGCGGGTTGAAGTCCATCACTGCCACCCGTAACGACGGATGTAGACCTTCTTCAGCAGCGTGGTCAGCACCGCATACCCGAACAGAATGGCAACCAGGAACGGCCAGTAACCGGGCGGCAGTGCCTGCAGCTTGAAGTAGCCGGCCAGCGGGCTCATCGGCAGCAGCACGCCGATGGCCATGATCAGCCCGGTCATCAGAAGCAGCGGCGGGGCGGCGATGCTCTGCACGAACGGCACCTTGGGCGTGCGGATCATGTGCACGATCAGGGTCTGGGTCAGCAGGCCCACCACGAACCAGCCGGACTGGAACAGGCTCTGGTCGGCCGCCGTGCGCGCATCGAACACGTACCACATCAGCGCGAAGCAGGTCAGGTCGAAGATCGAGCTGATCGGGCCGAAGAACACCATGAAACGCCCGATGTCGGCCGGGTTCCACTTCAGCGGCTTGCGCACCAGCTCCTCATCGACGTTGTCGAATGGAATGGCGATCTGCGAGATGTCATACAGCAGGTTCTGCACCAGCAGCTGCAGTGGCAGCATCGGCAGGAAGGGCAGGAACGCGGAGGCCACCAGCACCGAGAACACGTTGCCGAAGTTGGAACTGGCAGTCATGCGGATGTACTTGAGCATGTTGCTGAAGGTGCGCCGGCCCTGCACCACGCCTTCCTCGAGCACCATCAGGTTCTTCTCGAGCAGGATGATGTCGGCCGCCTCCTTGGCGATATCCACCGCGCTGTCCACGCTGATGCCGATGTCGGCAGCACGCAGGGCCGGCGCATCGTTGATGCCATCGCCGAGGAACCCCACCACTTTGCCCTGTGCACGCAGGGCGCGCACCAGCCGCTCCTTGTGCAGGGGCGTGAGCCGGGCAAAAACGCGGTGGCGGCCCAGCGCGTCGGCCACCGCAGCCTCGTCCATGCGGTCGATCTGTGGCCCGGTCACGATGCCGTCGGCGTGCAGCCCCACCTGGGCACACACCCGCGCGGTGACCAGTTCGTTGTCACCGGTGAACACCTTCACCTCCACGCCCAGCCCGGCCAACGCCTGCAGCGCCTGCGCGGTCGATTCCTTCGGCGGGTCCAGGAAGGCCACGTAGCCGAGCAGGGTGAGATCCTGCTCGTCGGCCTGCGAATACACCTCGCGCGTGGCCGGGACTTCCTTCATGGCCACCGCGACCACGCGCAGGCCCTGTTCGTTGAGTTCCTCGGTGGTCTGGCGCACCCGTGCCAGCCGCTGCGCATCCAGCGGCAGGTCCTGGCCGCCTTCGCGCACGCGGCTGCACACGGCCAGCATCTCTTCCACCGCGCCTTTGCAGACCAGCTCGTGGTGGTCGTCGCGCTCGGACACCACCACCGACATGCGGCGGCGCTCGAAGTCGAACGGGATCTCATCCACCTTGCGGTAGTCCTGCGCCAGGCGCAGCTCGGTCTGCAGTTCCACGTGCTCCAGCACGGCGCGGTCGAGCAGGTTGGCCAGCCCGGTCTGGAAATGGCTGTTGAGGTAGGCGAATGCCAGCACGTCCTGGGAGTCGTTGCCGAACACGTCGGTGTGCCGCTCCAGCGCGATGCGGTCCTGGGTAAGCGTGCCGGTCTTGTCGGTGCACAGCACGTCCATCGCGCCGAAGTTCTGGATCGCATCCAGGCGCTTGACGATCACCTTGCGCCGCGACAACAGCACCGCGCCCTTGGCCAGGGTGGAGGTGACGATCATCGGCAGCATTTCCGGGGTGAGCCCGACGGCCACCGACAGCGCGAACAGGAAGGCTTCGGTCCAGTTGCCCTTGGTCACGCCGTTGATCAGCAGTACGAACGGCACCATCACCAGCGCGAACCGGATCAGCAGCCAGCTGACACTGTTGACCCCGGCCTGGAACGCGGTGGGCGCGCGTTCGGTGGCGGTGCTGCGTTGGGCAATGGTGCCGAAGCAGGTGCGGTTGCCGGTGGCCAGCACCATGGCGGTGGCCGAGCCGGACACCACGTTGGTGCCCATGAACAGCAGGTTGGGCTGCTCCAGCAGGTTGGCCTGGGTGGGGTCGGGGGCGGCGAACTTCTCCACCGGCAGCGATTCGCCGGTCATGGCCGCCTGCGCCACGAACAGGTCCTTGGCGTTCAGCACGCGGCAGTCTGCGGGGATCATGTCGCCGGCCGACAGCACGATGTGGTCGCCGGGCACCACTGCACGGATCGGCAGCGAACGCTGCTGCGCGGGACGCGGCGCGCGGGGTGCGGCGCCGGTGTCCTGCGCGGTTGCGCCCGTGCCGTCGGGACGGCGCAATACGCGGGCGTTGTTGCCCACCAGCGCCTTGAGCCGCTCCGCCGCGCGGTTGGAGCGGCCCTCCTGGACGAAACGGATCAGCGTGGACAAGACCACCATGGTGCCGATCACCACCGTGGCCTTGACGTCTTCGGTCAGCCAGGACACCACCGCCAGCAGGCTGAGCAGCAGGTTGAACGGGTTGCGGTAGCACTGCCACAGGTGGCGCCACCACGGCAGCGGCTTTTCGTGATCGATCTCGTTGGGACCCACGCGGGCGAGCCGGGCATCGGCTTCGTCGGTGGCCAGCCCGTCGGGGTGCGACGCCACCGCCGCCAGCGCGGCTGCCACGGGCACCTGTGCCAACCGCCGCAGGGCATCGCTGAAATCGGTGGGGACTGCCCCGGCCGCGCCGCGACCCACGCCAGCGTCGGGCAGGGCGCGACGGCGGAACAGGTTGGCGGCGCGGCGGCTGCGCAGAAAAGCATCGAACCATGCGTTGAGCAGGGTCATGGGGAACTCCTTGAAAACAGGCGGCGCCGTGCAGGACGGCACGGGTCGGGGTGCAGGGCTGCGCGCGGGCGTCAGGACAGGCCGTCGCGGCGGGGATCAGGCGTGCTGGACGTGGGCGATGGGAAACGACCAGCGCGGGCGCGACGGGCCGGGCCTGCCACGCGAGCACAGCGGCAGCAGCGCGCTGCGCAGGGCGGCGGGCAGGTGGCGCAGCACGTGCAGGCGTTCGGAGATCGGCAGCAGGCTCAGGGCGTCGGCGATGACGCGCTCGGAGCCCAGGGCCAGGGCGCGTGCGAACAACGGGGCGCCGTGCTGCAGCAGCTGGCTGCGCAGGCCGGCCACGTCGCGATCAAGGATCAGGCGACGCAGGGTGATGTAGAGAATCTTGTAGTGCATCGGAAGGCCTCCGGGCAGGCAGCGCCCGCCGGCCGCCCGGCACTCACACGTGCGGACGCCGCCGGCCGGACGCCGGAGTGGAACAGAGCAGGGGCGGAACCAGGGGCGCGCGGGACCCGGCAGGATCGGGGTCGGGATCCATGGGAATGTCCGGTAGTGGAAGGGGCGATGCCGGCGACGCAGTGCGCCTGCCCGGTGTGCGTATTGTCCGCGCCCGCTGCGCGCAGGCCTAGATGCCCGTGGGTTAGCGGCGATATACCTTGGTATATCCAGCGCGGCGCAGGGCGCGCCGTGCCGGCGGGGCGGTCAGGCCTTCGGGGCGCGGGCGCGGCGCGGCTTGGCGATACGTCCCACGTCACGCGCCGGCGTTGCAGTGCGCGGTTGCAGCTGTTCCAGCCAGGCCAGGTTGTCCAGGTACATCAGGAAGTGCTGCAGGTAGCCCGGGGACAGTTCGCTCATCAAGGTGAGCGAGCGGTGCACCAGCACCGCCGAATTCAACGGGCCACCGTCGCCGGGCCCCTGCGCCAGCGAGATGCGCTTCTGGCTTTCATTGCGCACCGTGGCCCACAGGTCACGGAACTCGCTGATGGCCGGCAGCGCGGGGAATGCCGGTGTGGGCGCGGTGTCGAGGAGGGCGTCGTGCGGCACCGACGGTGCCTGCGTATCCGCATGCGCGGACAACGTCGCCAGCAGGCCCGACAGCGGACGTGCGCGGTCGGTGTCTGCGGCAGGCGCGGCCCGCGTGTGGCGTGGCGTGCGCGCAGTCTGCTCGGCAATGCACGCCGCATACGCCGCCACCCGCGCGGCCAGCCGCGCATCCAGCAGCTGTCGCACTGGGCCCTGATATGCCTGCGCACGCGACTGCAAGGCCTCGATCACCGCAAAGCCCACCGGGTCGATCCGGTCCAGCTGCTGCACGCGCCAAGCATCGAGCTGTGCGGCCACCGGCAACGACTTACGGGGCATCGGCTGGCGCCGTGGCTTTCGGCCGCGGAATCGGTGCCATTTCAACGCGGCGATTGCGCGCGCGCCCGGCTTCCTCGGCGTTGGAATCCACCGGCTGCTCGGCACCGAAGGCGGCGGCAAACACCGCCGAAGCGGGCACGCCTTCGGCAATCAGCGCCCGGGTGACGGTAAGCGCGCGCTCGGCCGACAACGCCCAGTTGTCGGCAAACTGGCGGTTGCCTTCGCGCACCTGGCGATCATCGGTGAAGCCGCTCACCATCAGGATTTCCTCGCGCGAGGACAGGTACTCGGCCAACGGGCCGGCCAGGCTCTTGAGCAGCTCGCGGCCTTCAGGCTGCAACTGGTCGGAATTCAAGGCGAACAGCACGCTCCCGCGGATGCCGATGCGGCCATCCACGATGGTCACCCGCCCGGCCGCCAGCGGCACCGCCAGCGCCTGCTCCAGCGTCTTGCGACGCTGCGCTTCGGCCTGGCGCTGCTTGACCTCGTGGTCCAGCCGGTTGGACAGTTCCAGCTGCAGCGCCACCACGCCCACCAGGATCAGCACGAAGGCGCCCAGCAGCACCGACATCAGGTCGCCGAAGGCGGCCCAGATCGGTGCACCGGATTCGCCATCGACCTCGATCTCGTCGCTCATGCGGTGGCCGTCCCGGTCGCATCGGCCGTGCGGCGCGCGCCCAGCTGCTGCAGTTCTTCGATGATCTGCTTCTGCGACAGCACGCTCAGGTCAATCACTTCGCGCGCCTGGGCCACGTAATAGGCCAGCTGCTCGTCGCTGCGTGCCAGCGAGGCATCGAGCGCGCCGCTGATCTGCGCGAGGCGGTCGCCCAGCCCGCTGCTGGCGCTGCCGAACACCTCCATGGCGCCGCCAAACGCATCGGCCAGTGCCGCCACTTCGACCGCGCTGCCGGTGACCTGCGCCGCAACCTCGCCCAGCTTGCCGGTTTCGGTGGCGAGGTGGTCGGTGAAGCGCGTACCCACCCGGTCGAGCAGGTCGGCCGAAGTGGTCACCAGTGCATCGACGGCAGTGCGCTGTTCGGTGGAGGCATGGTTGACCGCATCCAGCAGCGTTTCCAGCGTGGCCAGCAGGCGGCTGCGTTCTTCCAGCATGGCGGTGTCGCGGACCATGCTGTCGGACAGCTTCTGGCGCAGCTCCGCCACCACGTCGGCGGCGGCCTTCGGTGCCTCCGAGGCGACCTGCACCAACCGCGAGATCTCGGCGATGGTGTCGCTTGCGTGGGCCTGGGTCTGGGTGGTGATCGCCTGCGCGGTCCGCGACAGCGTCTCGCAGATGTCCTGCTGGCGGCGCGCGACCTGTTCGCCGGTCTGCGCCCACTGCTGGGCCAGCGCAGTGGACTGCGTGCCGAACGCCTCGCTCCAGGCCGCCAGTCGCTGCGCGTCGCGCGCTTCCAGCGCGTCCTGCAGGGTGGCGTGCGCGTGCTGCATCGTCTCGGCGAGGGTGCGTGCGTGTGTATCGAAGCTGCCGGCCACGGCAGTCAGTGCCTGCTCGTTGCGCGCAGCGCTGCTGGCATGCGTGGCCGCCTGCTGGGCCAATGCATCACGCCACGCGTCGGCGTGGCTGCGCGTGCTGGCGTCCAGGCGATCGGACAGCTTCTCAAGCAGGGCGCTGGCACGTGCGTCGTGGGCCTGGGTGAAGCCCTGCAACGTGCTGTCCAGCCCGCCGATCAGCGCGGCGTTTGCCTGCTGCTGGCGCTCCTGGCTGCTGTTCCAGCGCTCGGCCGTGGCGTCCAGACGGCTGGCCAGGGCCTCGGCCAGGCTGCCGGCCTGCTCCTGGTGCTGGTCGGTGAAGCGGGCCAGTGCGTCGCGCAGTTCCACGACCAACGCTTCGTTGGTGCGCTGTTGCGCGGCCTGGGCGGTGGTCCAGCTGCTGGCGCTGGCGTCCAGGCGCTGCGCCACCCCGTCCAGCAGGCGCAGGGTGTGCTGGTCATGGCTGTCGCTGAACTGCTGTAGCGTCTGCCGCAGGTCGGCGGTGAGCGCCTGATGGGTCTGCTGCTGCGCCGCCTGTGCGGTGGCCCAGTGATCCACGTTGGCCGCCAGACGCGACGACAGCGCATCCAGCAGGCCGAGCGCGCGTTGGTCGTGCTGGGCGGTGAGGTGCTCCAGCGCCGCGCGCAGATCGGTGGTAAGCGCCCGGTTGGTCTGCTGCTGGGCGGCGATCGCGTTGTTCCAGCTGTCCGCGCTGGCCGCGCGGCTGGCCTCGAAGCCGACGTTGAGACCGTCCAGCTGGCGCTGCACGGCGTCGCCGACACTGCGCTGCAGGGCGGTGGTTTCGGCGGCGATGCCGCGGAGGGTGCTGTCCATGATCGGCTGCAGGGCCTCGCCCACCGCGCGTGCACTGGCGGCGATGCTGTCTTTCAGCGCCAGCTCCACCGCGCCCGCCAGACGGACGTGTTCGGCCTCGGCCTTGGCATGGAAGGTCTCCTGGCTGGACAGCAGCTGCTGGTTGGCCTGCAGGCTGTGCTGCTCGATCGCCGCGGTCATCGCCTGCAGGCGTTCAACCAGCGCCGGCATCAGCGCGGCCTGCGCCTGCGCAAGGCGGAAGGTCTCGCTGCGCTGCCATGCCTGGGAATGGGGGTGCAGGTCGGTGGCCACGCGCGCATCGAGCTGCTGCACGGTCTGCAGGCGCTCGCGACGGCACAGCGCCGATAGCAGGCCGAGCATCGCCGAGGTCGCCACGCCGGCGATGGAGGTGCCGAATGCCACCGCCAGGCCTTCCACCGGTGCCCCGAGCGAGCCGCGGATGGCCTGCAGGTCGGTAGCGCTTTCCAGTGCCAGCCCGGTACCGCGCAGCGTGGCCATCATGCCCAGCAGGGTGCCGAGCATGCCCAGCAGGACCAGCAGCCCCACCAGGTAGGGCGTCAGCACCGGGGCGGGCAGGGCAACACGCTCGCCGTCCACGCGCAGGCGCACCGCATTGCGCAGGCTGGCCGGCACGCGCTGCAACCAGGCGCCCAGGTCCTGCTCGGCCGCCGACACATCGGCCAACGCATGCCCCAGCCCAGCGGTAGCCTGGCGGTAGCGGAACAGCTCGACGCCCCCGGCGGTGTAGCAGGCGGCAATCACCAGTGCGACCGCGAAACCCACCGGGTTCGACCCGATGTATCCCACGCCGATCCAGCACGCGGCAAACAGACCTGCAAGGAAAACGACGAGATAAAGACTAGTTCTGAACATGACGTCCCAGTTATCGGGGGCGAAGCGCTGCAAGCAGGCCTTCGATGGGTTGAAAACGAACATCCAGTTCGGCCAGCAGCACGCTCTGCATCGCGTGGTTGAACCGCAGCCGCCAGCCCTCATCGGGTGGCATCGCGTCGGCGGACTCGCCTTCGACGGGCGTTGGCAGCGCCGCGTTGCGCAGCCGCTCGAAATGCTGGGCGAGCAGCGCAGGCACCGTGGCCAGCAACGCCTGCTCGCGCGGGCTCAGCGTCTGTTCCATCACCGCATCCACCTCGGCCAGCCGCCCCAGTTCGGGGCCGGCCAGGCTGAGCATGTCGCGCAGGCGGCCACGCAGCCGTCCGGTGTTGGCCTGCATCGAACGCTGTAGGGCAACGACGCGTTGGCGGATCGCCGTCGCATCCTCCGTGGCGCCGGGCTTTGGCGGGTCAGGTTGCTGAACAATGGCCGCTTGCAGTACCGAGCGCACCCGCGCGCATTCGACTTCTTCGGCGGCATCGAACGCGACCGCCTCGGCAGGCGGGGGCGGCACCCGGCCGTCCAGCGCCCGCGACAGCGCCACCGCACGGTTCCAGTCGACCCACTGGCTCAGGCGGTCGGACAGGTCCGGGCTGGTCGGGGTCACCTGGCCGTCGGCAAATTCTGCCAAAAGACGGATGAAGGCCGGGCCGGGCAGGGGCGGGCGGTGCTGCGGTTTCGCCATTGTTCCGGTTAAAACGCTGAATTTTACACCGGAAAGACAACGGGCCTGTCTGAACGAGCCCCCGGGCTAGTCGGCGCCACCCTCCGCCGTGCCCGCACCAGCAGCGTCCGGGGCGAGGTAGCGGAAGGTCCATTGCCGCGGCTGGCGCTGCCAGCGCTGGTGGCGCAGCCGCAGCGCGGCGATCGGCGCCGCCGTGGCGATCTCCAGGCGATCGGGCTGGCGGATGCGTTCCGAGTGCAGCGGCGACTGCGCCGGATCACCCGGGTGCGCATCGGCCAGTGCCTGCGCCCCGTGCACATCGACCATCGCCGCCGGCATCTCACGGCCCTGCGCATCCAGCGGTACCGCGGTGGTCCAGTAGCCCTCGCTACGGTCGCGCCAAGGCAGCGGCTGCTGCACGGTCACCCGGGTAGGCGAGGTCCACTGCACCTGCGCGTTCGGGTTGCGCCGCGAGAGGGTGCCCGGGGCCACTGTTTCCACCTCGGTGCCCAGATAAGTGTCTACATCGACATCCAGGCGGATGCGGCGGACGGCGTCCACCTGGCTGCCCCGCGTGTTCAGCGGCAGGCGGAACGGGAACGCGATGTCCTTTTCGTCGGCATGGAAGTCGCCCACCAACACCCACGGGTCCAGCACCGGTTGCGCGGCGAGGTTCGACAGGCGCTTGCCCTTGGCGTCGAAGAAGTGCACGGCACGCGGGGTGACCGCAGTGAAGGCGAGCGCGTCCGGGTCGTCGCGGGTGGAGGCGCCGGTGCCGACGCGACCGGCGATGCGGATCAAGGGGCGGCCGTCGCGGTAGTCACGGTTCACCGCGAACATCAGGCTGGCTTCGGTTTGCTTCAGTGCCGCCATGTCCAACAGCCCGGGCACGCGCTCTTCCGGCGGCGCCGGCGGGTAGTCGTCGGCATTGGACGACACCGCCGAGAAGGGCGGTGCGTCGAGGTGCGCCTGGATCATCGCCGGGTACGTCTCCAGGATGCTCTCGGTCTCCAGGCGCTGCAGTGGGTCCAGGTCCATTCGCGCCAGGTACATCCGCTGCTCGGTGGCGGGCAGGTCGTCGCGGGGTGCCAGCGTCAGGTGCATGCGCGCTTCGATCGGCATGCCGTCGGCACGCTGCAGCACCTGCCGGCCGTGGCCCTGCACGCCGGTACCGTCCAGCTCCACGCTGACCACTACTTCGGCCGGGGTCAGTGACTGCACCTGCATCTGCGAGGTCAGTTCGCCGAAGTCCCGGGTCTGGGCGCGACGGGTGATGCGCTGGCCAATGTCCAGCTTGGCCGGCAGCGCCAACGGCTGCAGGCCGCCCAACTGCTGCTCTGCGTTGATCAGGCGTGCGGCCTGCGGCTGCAGGGTCACGGTGTCGCGCCAGGCCTCCTGGTCGACGGCGCGCATGCCCGTGCTGGTGCCGTCAGCGGCCACGGTCAGCTCGAAGCCGCCGTCCAGCAGTGCCAGCATCGCGCGTTCGTCGCCGACCTCCGGATCCAGATCCAGCACCGTCTGTCTGTCGCCGGGGGCGCGCTGTTCGGTCCACAGCACGCGCGTGCGTAGGCGAGCACTTCCATCGGCAGCGGTGTCGATCGCCAGACTGCTGAGGCTGCGCTGCCCGAATGTGCCACGGTCCTGACCGGCCAGGCGGATGTCCAGGCCGACGTAGTAGACGTGCTCGGCGGCCAGCAGCGGCGCGGCGCCGCACAGCAAGGCAGCGCCCAGCAGCAGGGTGGGGAGGGATTTCATCGGGACATCCTTTTCGTGGTGCAACACCGGGTGACGGCGCGCGATCACGACGCGCGCGTCAACCGGTGCCAGGCAGCCGAACAGGATACCAGTGCAGGCCAGGGCAGGATCAGCGCCGCGTGGACCGGCCTGACACGTGCGCATGCCCGGGCACGTGCCAGCGCCACGGGAAATCCACCGCCTTGCTGATGCCGATACGCGGGCCCACTCCTGGTTCGGTAGGCGGTGCCATCGCATCGGACACAATCCGCACGCCGCGGTCGTTGCGCACCAGGTCCGCGCCATCCAGTGCCTTGGTGATGCCCATTGCCTGCGACAACCGGCCCGGCCCACTGGCCAGGTCGCGGTCGTGGCGGATGGCCGGGCGCGCCTCACGTATCAACGCCAGGCCCTGCACCGGCTCCAATGCCCGCAGCAGCACGCCCCAGCCCTGGCCGACCTCGCCGCAGACCGCGTTCGATCCCCAATGCATGCCGTAACTGAAGTACACATACAGGTGACCGGCTTCACCAAACATGGTGGCGGTACGCGGCGTCTGCCCGCGGAACGAATGCGCGGCGGGGTCTTCGCTGCCCGCGTAGGCTTCCACCTCGACGATACGGCCCGCGCGCCCGTCATCGCGCACCAGCAGTTTGTTGAGCAGCGCCGGTGCCACCTCGGTGGGGTGGCGTTGGTAGAACGTTCGAGGGAGTGTTGCCCAGTCGTGCATGCAGAGGCCTCATCAAAGGGGCGCCCGTGGCGCGCGCCGTTGCCTTGGATGGTGAGCGTTGATGCGTGGTGGCGACATCAACGGGCGCGCAGCTACGCAGCTAGTGCGTCCAGTGCACCGCAGCGAGCATGGCCGCCAGCGCCGCCTTGGCCTGCTGCGCGGTAAATGGTGGCGTGCGCGGCGGGTCGTACACCTCCGGACGGGTGCCGGCGATGATCAGGTCGACGGCATAACAAGCGCCGCCCTGGACGACGCGATAGCTGTCGGCCGACAGGTAGTGACTCATCGCCGCGTCGCTGCTGCTGAAGTGGGTGGTACGCACACCGTCTACATCCGCCGTATCCGCCTTGCCTGCCGCATCGGACGGGGGCGTGGTGCACGACTTCACGTCTGCGGCGCCGTCGCTGCGCCCGATCCGCATTTCTGCCGATGTAATTTCGTTGGAGCCATCCAGCACCAGCGCCACGAGCGGCCGGCCGGTGCTGCCTTCGGCGGGGTATAGCATCCACGTATCCATCGCCAGATAGCTGCGCTTGAAGTCCCGGTGCACGGTGGTGCCCGCCACCGGTCGGACCGCGATGCCCGGCGCAGATTCGGCGAAGGCATCCGCTGACTGCGCGGGTGGTGCGGCGCGACCCGCCACCGACGCGACCGTGCCCGTGTCCGGTGGCGTGGCTGTCGGCAGTGCCGAGGGCGCCGCTGTCTTGCGTGACGCATCGGCATCGGACGCGGTGCACGCCGTGGCCAACGCCACCATGGCAGCGCCGGCCAGAACGGTTCGAAGGGTGGGGTGCATACGTGGTCCTGCGTCGCTCAACGTGGTTGCGAGCGTGCACCGCACCCCGTTAACGCCGTGCCATGGACCGGCGATGCAGCGCACCGCCGCGTCGCGCGATGCCTGGGTGTTGCTACTGCATCCGACCGCTTCAGGCGCGGACAGGACCGGCGATGCGGTCGGCGAAGGCGTCGGTGGCCCGCACCAGCGCGTCAGCGGTGGCCGGTTCGGTTGCGCCATGGCCCGACAGCACCATCTCCAGCTGCGCCTCCGGCCAGGCAGACGCGAGATCCCAGGCGCTGCGCGCGGGGCAGATGATGTCGTAGCGGCCCTGCACGATCACCCCCGGCAGGTGGCGGATGCGATCGACGCCCTGCAAAAGCTGCCCGTGCTCCAGGAACGCATGGTGGCGGAAGTAATGGGCTTCGATGCGCGCCTTGGCCAGCGTCGCCAAGGGATCGGCGTGCGAGCGCGCCTCCACGTCATGCACCAGCGTGGCCGCGTGGTCTTCCCAGCCCAACCATGTCTGCGCCGCAGCGATGGCCACGTCCTGGTCGGGACTGTCGAGGCGCTGCCAGTAAGCGGCGATCAGTTCGCCGCGTTCGGCCTCGGGAATGTGTGCTTCATAGCGCGCCCACCGTTCGGGGAAAATCCAGCGGGCGCCGCCGTCGGCCTCGTTGAACCAGCGGTTCTCTTCGGCACGGCCGAGGTACACGCCGCGTACGATCACGCCGGTGGCGCGCTCCGCGTGTGCCTGCGCGTAGGCCAGCGCCAGCGTGGACCCCCACGAGCCGCCGAAGACCAGCCAGCGGTCGATGCCCAGGTGCTCGCGCACGGCCTCGACGTCGGCCACCAGGTGCGCGGTGGTGTTGTCACGCAATTCGCCGAACGGGGTGGAGCGACCGCTGCCGCGCTGGTCGATCAAAACGATGCGGTAGCGCGCGGGATCGAAGAAACGACGGTGCGTGGGTGACACGCCCGCGCCGGGGCCGCCGTGCAGGAACACCACGGGAATGCCGTCCGCTGCGCCACATTCCTCGACATGCAGCGTGTGCACGGCATCCACAGCCAGACGATGCTCGTTGTAAGGTTCGATGGTGGGATACAACGTGCGCATGGCGGGTGCTCGTGGACGGAGAACACAAGCATAGCCAGCCTGGACTGAATCCGCAGTACTGCCGCGTGCATGGCAGTGCTGCGCTGGCGGGCCACCATTCGACGCCGCATCGGCCTGACGCACGTCACCCGCGAGCACAGACAGGACCGCGTGGCGGCCCTGTCTGCGTGACGTACTACGGCGCCTGGCGCCTCCCTCAGGGCACCACCAGCACCGCCGCGTCCAGGACCGGAAACGCTTCGGCGGCCTGTCCGGTGGAGGCCACCAGCCGGAACTCCAGCGCCGTGCTGCCACTGGCGTCGGCCGCGCCAGCCTTGAGCAGGTTGAGCCGTTGTGGCAGCGGCACGGCGAACGTGGTGGGGTGCGAATGGTCCATGCCGGTCATCGGCGGACCGAAGAAGGACACCGTGCCCACGTAGTAGGGGCTGTTCGCATCCACCGTCTCGACCCCTGCCGGTGCATTCACCAGTACGTCGAACTCGCGCGTGTTGTGCAGGCCGCGCGGCCGCTCCACGGTGACTTCGGCAATCAGCGCGGGCGCTGCCGTGGCGCCCAGCTGGCCTCGGACCGTACCCGGCAGCGACACGGACACGGCGGCACCGCGGCGCTTGCCGCGCACCAGCGTGGCCGGTCCTGCGGCCTTCACCGCCAGCGCCGCACTCTGCAGCGCGCCAGCCCCTTCGCCCACGTAGTCGTAGTCGAAGGCCTGGGTGCTGAAGAAGTCCGCGGCGGGCTTCATCCCGGCAAACTTCCCGTCGGCCTTGACGAAGAACCGGAAAGGCTCGGTCATGAACGCATCGCGGGCGTGCCCCGGCGGCGGCATGATCTGCAACCCCTGCCTCAGCTGCTTGCGGGTCCACACGTCCCACAGCCGGTCCATGTTGGCGTGGTGCAGGTAGAAGATCGGGTCCAGCGGCGACAGGAAGTTGGTCATATTCCCGTAGGGGCCCGGAGCGATCGCACCGACGCCCCCGATGCAGTTGTGCACTTTGTTGTGCGGGAAGCCCTCCAGCACCGAGAACTGGGTGTTCTTGTCCGGCGAGTCCACGTGCGAGGCCGTGCGCGAGCTGGTGAAACTGCGGCTGACGTCGCTGTTGTAGAAATCCACCGGCGAGAGGCCGGCGTGGATGGTGTCGGGCGATACCGCGGCGGCGGTTTTGGCATCGAGGCGGGCGTTCTGGCGCCACAGGTAGCGCGCCCCACAGGTGATGGCATAGCCCGCATTGCCGGAGATGCCGGTCTTCGCGTCGGCGTTGTAGCCGGTGACATCGTTCCACAAGGCGCCGAAGTCCGCATAGCCGCGTGCGGCCAGCTGCCGGCGCTGTTGGGTGTCGAGGCTGTTCCAGTACTGTTGCAACGCCGGCTGGATGAAGCTTGTGAACCGTGCCAGGTTGCCGGTGTATGGCGCGTAGGCCGGGTCGGTGGGAGAGAGCACGCCGTCGAACATGGCGGCCGGAATCTCCGGCTGCGACGTCCAGTCCCAGTACGGCATGGCGAACTGCGGATCACCGCTGAGCATCCGGATGGTCTGCTCGAAGTAGCCCACGTAACCACGATGCCAGACGTAGAACCACCAGTTGCCGTGCGGGCAGTCCATCAGGTGCACGAACGCGTTGCGGAACCAGTTGTGCGGGTGATCGGCCGGCAGCGCCAGCATCTTCTGGATGCCGCGCGCGTAGCTGGCCAGCATGCGCTGGCCCTGCGGCGTGTTGACGTTGTAACGATGGAAGGTGGCGGCGGCAGTCGCGTCGGTGCCGGTGGCGCCCCCGGCGAATGCAGTACTCGATGCCCAGGCGGCGACCGAGGCACTGGCGGCGGTGGCAAGGAAATCACGGCGTGTGTAGCGCATGGTGGTACTCCCTGGTGATCGATGGAACCGCATGGGTTACGAATCACTGCGCGGACATGCCACTACACAAAGCCATGCCCGACGGGGCCTCCAGGCCCCGTGCCAGCACGCGTTGACGGTTGGGGAAACCCGCCCAGGCGCGGGATGGCGGGGCAGTAGTAGCACGCCGCGCACACCGGGCGCTGCGAAATGCGGTCCCGGTGCGGGCATCAATATTCGGTTATGGGAAGCACCGCACATATCCATGTGAAACGGCGGTGCCGGGTGGGCTCAGCCCGTGTCGCGCTGTACCCGTGACCGGTACGCCCCGACGTTGTTGCCGGCGATGCTGGTGGTCTGGGTGCCGGTGATCGTATCGATCTTGCGGTCCGAGCCGGTCACCGGCTTGGCGTCGATGGTGGTTTCACGCTCGAACGCGTGCGACTTGTCGGTGTTCCGGTAATACCGGTACAGCGCCCAGTACAACGCCGACGCGCCGGCGGGGCCGGCGGCCAGCAACCACAGTCCACTGTCATCGCTCATGAGGACGCTACCAGGAAGAGAAGCACGAGGGCTTCGATAATGGTGCCGGTGGTCAGCGCAGCCAGCAGCATCTTCCACTGCTGCACCGGCACGCTGCCCATGGTTTCGCCGGTACGGCCATTGACCGCGATGTAATGCAGCATGCCGCCGTTCTTTCCGGGCTGGTGGTACGAGTACAGCCACACCGGCAGGTACGTCGATACCCAGCGCGTGCCGTGCACGTCCAGGCGCTCTTTCTCCCAGCGGACGCCGCGGGTATAACGGCGTACGGAGTCCTCGACCTCGGCGCGGGCGATCGACAACAGCTGGTCTTCCAGCCGCGGCCGCAGCTTCTCAACGTCGAGGTTGCGCTTTTCCGAGGTGAAGCCGGTCAGGAACGAGGCGTTCCACTTCAACGCATTCTTGGTGTCGAACGGCAGGATGGTATTGATGATGTTGTTGGTGTTGGCCCGAGCATCCAGGTTGCCACGCTCGGCCGAGGATTCGAGCGTCAGGTCGTCCACGGTGAAGTCGACGTGCCGCTCCACCTGGTACACGTCGGCATCGTAGTAGGTCTGCTTCTTGTCGCCGGTGCCGCGGGTGTACTCACGCGTCTTGATTTCCCCCTTGCCGGCGACGCTCGCGCTGATATTGCTGTCCACGATCATGTAGGGCAGGTAGACGCCGACCACGTTCTCAGGCGTGAACTGCTCCTTGAACGCCTTCAACGCAAACAGCCGGCGCTTGTCCACGAACTGGCGGATGCGCGCCACCGCATCGTCCTTGGAAATGCGGAACGGCAGCACCGCATCGGGCACGGCACCGTTGGCCACCTGCTCATTGACCCCGAATACGTGACGGCACCAGTGGCAGCGTGCCGTCATCGTGCTTTCGGTATTGATCGTGACCTCGGCGCCGCAGCCGGTGCATTTGAAACTCATCAGGCTGGCGGTATCGGCCTGGATGTCCTGTGCGCCGGACGCGATGACGGTGCCACGCAACTGGTCGAGGCCGTCACCCAGCCCGAAGGCCTCTTCGACACGGGTGCCATGCCATTCGTTGCGGCAGAACTGGCAGACCAGCACGTCGGTGCCGAGCTTGAGCCGGACGTCGGTGCTGCCGCATTTGGGGCAGCGGTTGAGGCCGTCCTTGAGCTCGGCTGCACGGGTGTCCAGGGCCACCGGATCCGGGGCCTCGATCTCGTCGCGGATGGGCTGTGGCAATGTGGCCGGGTCGACAGGGAAGCTGCCGGGCAGGGGTGGCACCTCCTGCGGCGAGCCGGGGCCGGTCACCGGCTGCGCAGGCAGCGGTGGCGGCGCCGACGGCAGGGGCGGCGGAGTGCGGGAATCGGACATGGTCGTTGGGCGCCTTGCCTGTTACAGGCCCAGCGCCTTGGCCTTCAGGGCGTCATAGTCGTCCTGGGTGATCAGCCCCAGATCCAGCATTTCCTTGGCCTTCTTCAGCTTGGCCACCGGGTCATCGGCGGCCGGCGCGGCCGGGGCGACCGGTTGCTGCAGGCTGCCGGCTCCGAACATGCCCGAGGCCATGCCCACGCCCACCAGGCCTGCCGCGCCGCCGTTCTCACCGGCCGACTGGATGCCCTGGGCCACGCTGGCCTGCAGGTTGGAATTGCCCCGCGCACCGGCCAGCGCGTCGGCGCGCTGCACGGTCTTGAGCAGTTCTCGGGTGTTGGCGTCGTACTCGATGGAGACGATAGCGGTTTTGACGATGGCCAGGCCGCGGTCGGACTTCCACTGGTAGGCCTGCTCGACGGCGTCGGACAGGCTCTTGGCGAAGCCCAGCGAGTCCTGCTGCAGCTTGGTAATGCGGTTGCCCTTGCCCGGATCGTTGGTATACAGGCTGAAGGCCGGCGCCAGGGAGCCCACCACTTCGTTGAACAGCTGGCTGGCGGCGGCGTTGTCCAGGTCGGTGAAGTCGAACACCTGGCCCGGCTGCAGGTAGCTGGCCGGAACGAAGTTCTTCACGAACAGGATCGGGTCGACGATCTTCAGCGTGTACGAGCCGCGCGTGACCGCCCCCACCTGCGTGCCCAGGAAACCGTCGTCCCAATAGATCTCGGACTGGGTGCCGAAGCGGTTGTCGGGCAGTTCCTTGAGCGAGACGAAGTACGCCGCCTGCTGCGCGCCGGGCTGGCCGCCGAACTTGAAGCGCTCCCAGCTCTGCTTGATCAGCGGGGTGACCACGCCGTCGCCGGCGAAGATCGACTGCGAATTCAGGTCGTCGGAGCGCCATTCGTAGCCACCCGGCTCGGCAACGAAGCCGGTGATGGCCCCGTCCTGGAACAGCAGCAGGCCGTAGCCTTCGGGGACGACGATCTTCGACCCGTTGCTGATGATGTTGGACGAGGCACTGGTGTTGGACCCGCGCCCGGCATTGGTGCCGCGCGGGACCGCCGCGAACAGCGCCGCCGTGGAGGGCAGGCCGACGGGCACGGTGAAGAAATCCCTCCATTGGTCCGCCAGAACGCCGCCAACTGCACCCTTCACCGCCTGTACCAGACCCATGGCCAACTCCGTGTGGTTCGTGGGCGAGCAGGGTGCCCGCCGTACCTGTCGGACTATATCAGGCACCGGGAAGCGGACCACAGGAGTGGGCGAGGGCGTGGCATGGCCCCCCGCCCCGGCGGCGATCGGTTCGGGCGGGACAGGCACACCCCGCATGCATGGCATTGCGAATCCGCCACTGCCGATGCCACGATGGCCGGCCATCAGCAGGGCAGGGGCGGCGCACGGCGCTACGCATCTGCGGTACGGAGGCAACACCGAATGCGTGGCGTGGACATCATCAAGCAGTTCGTCGAAGGCAGGATCTCACCGCGCGCGTTCGAGCAGTGCCTCCACACCGACGCGGCGCTGCAGGCCCTGCTTGAGGGCGAACGGAACCTGCCGGCCTACGTGGCAGAGCCCGATCTGTACCTGTACCTGATCAGCCAGGACTACGAGAGCCTGGCGTGCATCTACAACGTGCAGACCCTGCTGTCCGAACGGCTCGACAGCCAGGGCATTGCGCATGCCGTGGACGACAGTCACGAGCGCCGCTTCACGCTGGCCCTCAACGCCCAGCCGAAATGGCTGTCACTGCCCCCGGCGTACATCGCCCGTTTCATGGCCGATCACGATGCGCTGGATCCGAAGGCCCTGCAGACGGCGTTGAAGGCGGCGATCATGCGTGACTTCCGCTACCTGAAAGCGCCGCCGAAGTGGCTGCAGGGGCCGGAATGGCCGCTGGCCGACGACGTGCCGATGGTGTTCGTCGGGCAACTGGACATCAGCGGGCTGGGCCACGATACCGCCCAGGCCTATCTATTCTTCGACGCGCAGCAGCAGCGGTTTCACACCGTCAGCCAGCGCTGCTGAGGGCGCTGCCACACTCTGCGGCGGCCCCCAAGGACCCATGGGGTCGAGGACGTCACCTTCGTGCCGGCTCATGGACCGCACCGTCCTATCGCGTGATGCCATCTCTTCGACGGGCGTGCACAGTACCGGGCGTATAGTCATCTCACGCACTACGCTTTTCCCCATGGCACAGAACTCTCCGCAGTTCATCACCGCAAGGATCGAAGCAATGCCCAAGGGCTCAGACTTACTGGTCGCCGCACTCGAAAACGAGGGCGTAGACCGCATCTTCGGCGTTCCAGGCGAAGAAAACCTCGATTTCCTGGAATCGCTGCGAAATTCCAGCATCGAACTGGTCCTCACCCGTCACGAACAAGCCGCCGCGTTCATGGCCGCCACCCACGGCCGCCTCACGGGCAGGCCCGGGGTCTGCCTGGCCACTCTCGGGCCGGGCGCACTGAACTTCTCCACCGGCGCGGCCTACGCCCACCTTGGGGCCTGGCCGATGATCCTGATCACCGGCCAGAAAGCCGTGATGAGCGCCCGGCAGGCACGCTTCCAGATCGTGGACATCGTGGCCTCGATGAAACCGCTCACGAAAATGACCCGCCAGATCGTCAGCCCTGCGGCGATTCCGGCGATGGTGCGCGATGCCTTCCGCGTCGCCATGGAGGAGCGACCGGGGCCGGTGCATCTGGAGCTGCCGGAGGATATCGCCGGGGAAGAAGTCGACGATGTGCCGGTGATTCCGGTGCACGCCCTGGATCGCCCTGTTGCTACTGCCGCCGCGCTCGACCGGGCCGCCGCTGCGATCCTGGCCGCCAAGCGCCCCCTGGTGATGATCGGCGCGGCCTGCAGCCGTCCCTCGCTGACCGAGGCGCTCTCCTCATTCGTCGCGCGCACGCGCCTGCCGTTCTTCAATACGCAGATGGGCAAGGGCGCCGTTACCGGAGGCTCCAACCTGTACATGGGCACGGCCGCACTCTCCGAAGGCGACTATGTCCACGAGGCCGTCGCACGCGCCGACCTGATCATTGCCATCGGCCATGACACGATCGAAAAGCCGCCGTTCCTGATGAAAGACAACGGCGGGCCCAAGGTCATCCACGTCGGCTTCCAGTCCGCCACGGTCGAACAGGTCTACCACCCCGATATCGAGGTGATCGGTGACATCGGCGCCAGTGCCACCGCGCTTGCCGAACGATTGGAGGGCAGGGTGGTCGAAGATGCGGGCACCGGTGAACTGCGCCAAAAGATTCTGTCCCGCCTCAACGACCGCGCCGAGGAAGACCGCTTCCCGGTGACGCCCCAGCGCCTGGTCCATGACGTGCGACAGGCGATGCCCGAAGACGGCATCGTGTGTCTCGACAACGGCATGTACAAGATCTGGTTCGCCCGCAACTACCGCACGCATGTGGCCAACACGCTGCTGCTCGACAACGCGCTGGCCACGATGGGCGCCGGCCTGCCGTCGGCCATGATGGCGTCGATGCTGTTTCCGCAGCGCCGCGTGCTGGCCGTGTGCGGCGACGGCGGATTCATGATGAATTCGCAGGAGATGGAGACCGCCGTCAGACTGGGCCTGAACCTGGTGGTCATCGTCCTCAACGACAGCGCCTACGGCATGATCCGCTGGAAGCAGGCGGTGGACGGCTTCGAGGATTTCGGCATGCGCTTTGGCAACCCCGATTTCGTGCGCTACGCCGAAGCCTACGGCGCGAAGGGCAGCCGGATCACGGCAGTGGACCAGCTGGTGCCCACGATCGAGGCCGCTTTTGCTGGCGGCGGCGTCCACCTGCTGGATGTGCCCATCGACTACTCCGAAAACACCCGCGTCCTGGTCGACGAACTGCGCAACCGCACGCCCGACGTGGGCTGTGCGTAGGCGGCCGCGTTGACGCCCAATACAAGGAATCCCCGATGTTGACCGTCGTACAAGCCTTCGACCGCGCACCCATCGCCGACGTGCCATATGACGATGCGGCGGCACTGGAGCGCAAACTCAGCGCCGCGCAGCGGGTGTTCAAGAACCGCGACGGCTGGCTGCAGCCGCATGAGCGCATCACGATCCTGCGCAAGCTGGCCGCGCTGATGGAGGCCAAGCGTGACCACCTGGCCCTGCAGATCGCGCGCGAGGGCGGCAAGCCGCTGCCCGACGCCATCGTCGAGACAACCCGCGCCATCGATGGCGTCCACAACGCCGCCGATGAGCTGCGCAACTTTGCCGGCCGGGAAATTCCGATGGGTCTATCAGCCGCGGCCGAGAACCGTTGGGCGTTCACTACCCGCGAGCCGATCGGCATCGTCGCGGCAATCTCGGCGTTCAATCACCCGTTGAACCTGATCGTCCACCAGGTGGCGCCGGCCATCGCGGTGGGCTGCCCGGTCATCATCAAACCGGCCTCCACCACACCGTTGTCCTGCCTGGAATTCGTGGCGATGGTCCACGAGGCGGGCCTGCCGGAGCCGTGGTGCCAGAGCTTCCTGCCCGATGGCAACGAACTGGCCGAGGCGCTTGTTACCGACCCGCGCGTCGCGTTCCTCAGTTTCATCGGCTCGGCCCGCGTCGGCTGGTCGCTGCACGCCAAGCTGGCACACGGGGCGCGCTCGGCGCTGGAGCATGGTGGCGTCGCGCCGGCCATCGTGGACCGCAGCGCGGACCTGGCCAAGATCATTGAACCCATCGTCAAGGGCGGCTATTACCACGCCGGCCAGGTCTGCGTATCCACCCAGCGCATCTTCGTGCACAACGCCATCGCCGACGACTTCACCCAGGCGCTGATCGCGCGCGTAGAAAAGCTGCGTACCGGTGACCCCACACTGAAAGATACCGAGGTGGGGCCGCTGATCCAGCCCCGCGAGGCCGATCGGGTGGCCGAATGGATCGAGGAGGCAGTGAAGGGCGGGGCGCAGTGTGCAACCGGCGGCAAACGCCTTTCCGAAACGACGCTGCAGCCCACCGTGCTGCTCGATCCCGCCAGCGACGCCCGGGTAACCACGCAGGAGGTCTTCGGCCCGGTGGTGGCGGTATATCGCTATGGCGAACTTGATGAGGCCATCGCGCGGGCCAACTCCCTGCCTACCGCATTCCAGGCAAGCGTCTTCGCGCAGGACATCGACATCGCGATGCGTGCCGCCAACCGGCTGGATGCCTCGGCGGTGATGATCAACGATCCTACTGCGTTCCGCACCGACTGGATGCCGTTTGCTGGGCGCAGGGAGTCGGGTTATGGCACTGGGGGTATTCCTTACACGATGCGGGATATGTCGCAGGAGAAGATGATTCTGATGCGGAGGAGTTGAGTGGGTGTGGGGGAGGGCGAAGGTCAGGGTACTTTCGACACTGCTGCTGCCCCTTGCCACGAGGAAGTGCTGCTAGCATTCCTTCAAGGTGCTGATTTCAGGAGGATGGCAACCATGGATGGCAATTGGGAAGCGGGGTTCAGCAGGGTGGCAACCGCCAAGGCTGAAGCCGGCAACGTGAAGGCTCTCCAATGAAGAAGGCAACGTCCTTCCTCACATTCCTGGGCTTGGTGGTTGCGGCAGGCATCGTCTGGATCACGTATCCCACCGTGCTGCAGTCTGAGCTCAAGACCTTCCGGGCATTGTCGCCGGAGGATTTCAAGGTGATCCGAGCCAGTGCGATCACGTTCGCTCAAGAGAATGCCGCCAAGGGAATTGTTATCAACCCAGGGCATGAACTGTCTCAGGTGTTCGAGCTACGATGCAAGAGCGTTCCCTTGATGCTGGTCGAGAACGGATATGACCTTCTCACCCTTCATGTTTTTGGACATGCCGACCAACGCGCGCCAGGCATTGCACACCTTGAGAGCCAGATGGTTACGACCTTCGTGCCCGAAGGGAAGCCTGCCAAATTCGGCCCGGTCTATGTGGAACCGTCGGGGTTCGAGGCCTTCGTCATGAAGCATCGTGACGGCATCGACGTCACACAGCAATGCCGCTGACTACTCAGTGAGCCTTCCTGGCTTACCGGACCGGGGGCAGGCTGTGGGGATAGATGAGGGCAGGCAGGTTCAACCGCCCGCGCTCCGCGGCGGCATGGCGCAACGTGCAGCGCAGCGAGCGCTGGTCCAGAGTTGGCGAATGCATGCTTCCGCGGGGGGCGGCCGGGATGACGTGCCTGTCAGGAGTCAGGGCGGCATATTATCCTTCAGCATGAGCAATGAAGAACGCAGCACCGAAGGTCGGAAGGACACGGACCTCTATTTCACCCATGTGATATCCGGCGCGCCCAACGTCGCGCTGCTCTTGGGCCACCTGTACCTGGAGGGCCACGACCCCAGCATCACCCGGGTGATGCTGCTACGCGATGGCACGTTCTACTTTGTCTATGATCTGCCTGACATCACGTACGGCGCCACGTTGCTGCAGGCCACGGACGAGCAGCCGCTCGCCTTCGCTATGCTGGGCAGGCGAGGTCTGCTGCGGATCAACCCGACCGGCCAAGCACCGCACGATGAAACGCTGAACTTGCCCAATGCATACGTGTTGAACCTGCAGCAGATCGCAGGGGAGTTGTATGCGTGCGGCACGCAGCACCAAGTACACCATCGCAGCACCGACGGATGGGTTCGGATGGATGATGGTTGCCACGCGCCATTGGTGGACCAGGTCACCTGCGGTTTCAACGCGATGGATGGCTTTGGGGCGGACAACATATATGCCGCAGGCGAGGGCGGTGCACTTTGGCATTGGGATGGCCGGGAGTGGCAGGCGCTAACATCACCTTCCGTGTGGACCATTCGTGTAGTGCACTGCATGCCCGATGGCAGCGTGGTGCTGGCCGGGGATGCGGGCACGGTGTTCCGCGGCAATCGCTTGGACGGCTGGCGTACGCTCACTGTGCCGGCATTGGCGCATCTCAGCATCGAACATGCCTGCCTGTTTCAGGACACGCTCTACTTGTGCGCGCAGCGGGCGTTGTTGGCGTTGTCTGGCGGCACGCTGGCAAGGGTTGATGTGCCCGTGGAAGGCCATCTGGCGTACTACGGCGCATCCGCCACCGCGGAAGCAATGTGGACTGTCGGCGACGACGCGATCCTGCGCTTCGATGGAACCCATTGGGAGCGCTTTATGTGCCCATGAGCTCTGCCGCGACCGGGGTTCCCCCATCATGAGCCGCCATCCCCGAGCGATTCCATATCGGTCATGCTGCGATCTCGTCCTTTGGTATCCTCGCGGCCATCAACAGGGAGTGGACATGGATATCCGAGCCGTTGTTTCTTGCGTTCTATTGGTGCTCTCACCGTCTGCAGTGGCCCAGATTCACTCTTCAACCGGCCCTAAGCCTAAGCCGCTCGCCTCTATTCCAAAGCCGCATCACAATTCAATGGCAAAAAGCACAACCCCGTTCAACTGCGAGGATCAGCGGTGGCCCAGGCATCCGCATCCCGGCATGAAGGCTTTCTGTGATGGGCTTGAGGCTCGTACGCTTCAGGATGAGGCGCATCGTGCGGGCAGGCCAGCGCCGTCTGCTGATGTTGTACGGTTGCCTAGCCTCGGCTCAGATGGCGCACGGCAGTCCGGATTTGCCTGCGTCGGCGGCCAAGCCATGCGTAAGTTGCCTAACGGTTGGGCTCAGGTATCTGCACCTTCCGGTGGCTGGCAGCGCTGCCGTGAGGAATGACGTGGGGGTGTTGGGCTGCGCCCCTGCGGACAACGCCTCCTGCAATCTGGTCCTTGTTGGGCGTCCGAGAGGGGAAGCAAGAGCCGACCGGAGCTTGAGCCAGCGCCAGCCGGAGCTTACGAACCGCGAGATGGACCGATACATCATTTCGCATAATGTATATTATGTTAAATGCTGCCCGGTACTACCTGGGTCGGCTGAAGCTGGTGCTTGTCGGCTTTCCTAATTGTTGTCAATTTTACCCTTAACCCTGCCAGCCATTGATTTCATTGAGGTTTTTTTTGCTCAGATGACAGCATCTAGGGAAACAGTGTGGCCGCATAGGAGCGTTCGCCCAGGCGCCTTCTCCATAGTTCCGAATGCCTATAAGGCACCCCGAAGAAATTGGGGTACGCTCTGATAATGGACAAGCCTAATGCCCGACCCCCCGAATGTGGCTCTGCTGAGGACTTTGCTGAAAAGGCAAAGAGCCACACTCAGTGGTTCCAGGCAAAGGTCGAGCGCGCCCTGGCCGACAGTAGGCCGACGATTCCGCACGCCCAAGTGATCACTGAAGTTCGCGCCGCAATCGCCGCTGCCGCGCAGCGGAAGACACTCACGTGAGCCTATGGTGCCTTGGGCGTGGCCTTCTTAGCTCGTTTTGAAGCTTTTTTAGGCGATTTTTGAGCTTGCTGATTTCGCCGAAGCGCTGCCTCGAATTCGGCGGGCAGACTTTGGAGCCTCGCAAGTTGCTGCTCGAGCGCGGTGCTCCTTCCGCGCTGGTTGTCCGCCTCAGCGGTTGCCGAACTGGCTGCGGCTTGCGCTCGCTCCACGGCATGCCGGAGGTCCGCCTCAATGCCGGCGTGTTTCTTTACCGTCGCAGCAAGCTGCGCTTGCAGCAGTCTGACTTCTTGCCGCGCCTGATCTACGTCGCGTAGAGCTCGATCCTCGGCAGATCTGACGTACTGGCCAAGCGATTCTCGCTCAGATCTCGCCGACTCCTGGACTTCCTGCACCCTAGCGTCAAGTGAATCCCGCGCTGCCTCCAGCAGTTCCACACGCTGATGACTAGATTTCAGTTGTTGCTTCAGCTCGCCGATCTGGGCATGGAGTTGCTCCACTAGTCTCTGAAGTTCTGTCGCACGTGCAGTGGCAAGCTTCTCCGAGAGATCGGCTGCCTCTGAAAGAGAGCGCATCTCGCTCGCCTGTTTTGCTAACTCCTCCTGCTGACGGTGGTGCTCTTCGCGCTCAGCTGAGAGCTCCCGCCTGGCCTCGGCCAGGTCTTCCAGGGCCGCGTCTCGAGCATGCTGTAGGGCCAGCGCCCACCACTGCCCGGCGAGCTCCGCAAGAACGGCAGGAGCGTCCTTCAGATCTGGTCGCTCCGGCTGCAAACGAGTGCCTAGATTTCTCCACCAAGTCTCGAGCCAGCGCGTCACCGTGTTGGGTGACCCCGTACCAAGGTGGCCGCGGATGCGCTCTACCGTTGGTCGCTCGCCGCTGGCGACAGTTCGTCAGCAGCCGTGTGAACGTCGGATTCGGTGATGCCGCGAGCCATAGAATTGCCTCCTGTATGGGCACCCTGCCCCGTTGATTCCCTACTGGCGATAAGTGATGATTATCGAGGGTACGCTCCTCTCAGCGTAGCGTACATTACATAGTATGAAAGATCTTTCTACAATTCCCATGCTCTCCGCGGCGGCTACCAACCTAGCCCTGCCCGAACAGCTGGCCCGACAGGCTGCTGATGCGGTCCGCGAGCTGCTGGCCGAAGCCGCGGCTGAGAACACCACCCGCAGCTACACCAGCGCCCTGCGCTACTGGGCTGGCTGGCATGCGGCGCGCTACGGCATCGAGTTGGCCTTGCCGGTACCCGAGGCCACCGTGCTCCAGTTCGTAGTCGATCACGTACAGCGCCGCTCGATCGATGGCGAGTTGGCATGGGAACTTCCACCAGCCGTCGACCAGGCCTTGGTGGCCGCTGGCCTCAAGGCCAAGGTCGGCCCGTGGACCTTGGCCACCGTGCGCCACCGCGTTGCCGTGCTGTCCACCGCGCACCGACTCAAGCAAGTGGCCAATCCCTGCGAGCAGCCGGCAATCCGCACCGTACTCAGTCGCGCGGCGCGGGCCGCGGTCAAGCGCGGCGAGCGCCCACGCAAGAAGACTGCAATCACCCTGGCCGAGCTGGAGGCTATGTTGGCCACGTGCGACGATAGCCTGGAAGGAATTCGGGATCGCGCCCTACTTTGCTTCGGGTTTGCCAGTGGCGGCCGCCGGCGTAGCGAGATCGCCGCTGCCGACCTGCGCGACCTGCGCCGGATTGGCGAGGCGGGCTATATCTACCGGCTGGAGCACAGCAAGACCCAGCAGGCCGGGGTTACGGCCACCTCGACCCCGGATAAGCCGGTGCTCGATCGGGCCGCCCTCGCCCTCCAGTACTGGCTGGATGCCTCAAACCTCACCGAGGGGGCTATCTTCCGGCGGCTGTGGAAGCAGCGGGTCGGCCCTGCCCTGTCCCCAGCCGCCGTGGGTGAGATCGTGCAGCGGCGGGCACGCCTGGCGGGGCTGGAGGGGGATTTTGGGGGTCACAGCCTGCGGTCGGGGTTCGTGACCGAGGCCAGCCGCCAGGGCATGGCGCTGCCAGCGATCATGCAACTGACCGAGCATCGGTCGGTGTCGAGTGTCGTGGGGTATTTTCAGGCCGGTGGAGCCACGACGAATCCCGCCGCTCGTCTTCTGGAAGACTGATCGATCTTCGGTTTTTTGGAAGCCAATTTTCAGCGGAGAAGCGCCAATTTGGAATTGACTTGTGGTTTATGTTGGCATCGGAGCAGGCCGTGCCTAGATATACTGCAAGCATCTGACTATGAAGTGACATCTCGCAAATAGAGGGAGTGTGGTGGCCAGCACGATCAAGCGAAGCGCAATCCCGGCGAGCGGCTACTCTTATCAGACCTTGGCTGGCATCCAGGTGCTCTGCGACTGGCTTGACGATCCTAATCTTTTCGAATGGGTGAAGTTCGAGGCAGACGATCTCAAGTCAGCTCAAGGGCTGGATGACATCGTCCTGCAGCGCAGAGACGGGCGCCTGGAACTTAAGCAGGTTAAGTTCACCGTCGACCCGTTCGACGATGCCAATGCTCTCTCTCTGGCATGGCTGACCAATCGAAACGGCAAGAAGGGCAAGTCGCTGCTTGAGAAGTGGTCTGCTGCTACATTCTCCCTAGACCTCAACAGGGTCGCCGACTTGAGGTTGATCACAAATCGGCGACCTGATGCCGAGTTCGCTTCATGGCTTCTTGGGAACAAGCTTCAGCTGGCCGCACTGCCGGCAGCGACGCGGGCGCAAATCGAGGCCCATGTGGGGGGAGCGCAAAGGGCAGAAGACTTCTTCGACCGCTTCCTATTCGATCACAGCTTCTTTGGACTCGCGTCACTGGAACGGACCATTGTTGCCGCACTCGAAGAACGCCACACCGATCATGCTGGATGGTTAGCCCTGTTTCGGGCCTCGGTGGATTGGAGTATCCACAAGAACTGTCCAGCCCCAGATGGTCGAATAACGCTCGATCTTGTGCGAAGCACCATCTCGCAACGTCGGCCCCGCCCCTTGGATCAGGAATTCCGGGTTCCAAATGGCTACCTCCCGCCAGACGCTGACTTTGCCGACGATTTCATTGACGAGCTGCAGCGTGGTAGCCGGGGCACCCGCGTGCTGTGGGGATCTCCTGGCCAAGGCAAAAGTACCTTCTTGAGCTACGCATGCAAGCGCCTCAAGGAGGGTGGATCGCCGGTTATCCGGCACCACTACTTCCTGGATCTACAGGACGCATCGGATCGCTTTAATCCAGGTCGAGTGGCAGACTCTCTGATGGTCCAGATGCGCTCCCTTGGGATCGATGGTTTGGATCATCTCGGTGACCATCCTGAAGACCTCCGACAATGGTTTAGCGCGTGCGGGAAGGCCTATGAAGCTGAAAGCAAAAGGTTCATCATCATCGTTGATGGACTGGATCATGTCTGGCGGGAGAACGACGAAGAGATTGGGCCGCTGAAGTCACTATTCGATCAGCTGCTGCCGCTTCCCGCGAATACATCGCTGATCATTGGTACCCAGCGGGTAGACCATAAACACCTTCCTGCGCGACTTAACGCACACCTGCAGCCTGAATACTGGGTCGAGTTACCCCGTATGCGGCTACCGTCGATTCATGCATGGGTTCTGGCCCAGCATGATGCGGGAATATTCCAGATCGAGTCAGAATCTCTCCCCGCGGACCAGATTCCAAAGTTGGCAGCTGCTTTTGAGCGGTGCAGTGAAGGCCACCCACTTGTTTCGCATCCTGGAAATCGCCGAGGAAGTTGCGTTTGCGGCAGGAGATTACGAGCAGGCCATCCGAAAGCGCGCACTGAAGACACGTCTGCACAACGGCTTGAGCTACCAGTTGGATGATGTGGATAGATTGGAGGCCTGTGCGCTACGCGTCACCGCAGATCCTTATCCATCTCTGCTTCTTGCTTCCGAATTGAACCAGTCCAGCGTTCATGGGCTCCACCGACTAGCACTGCTCTACCTTTCTCTTGGCCAGAAAAGTCGTGCCTCGGAGGTGCAGGAGCGCCTGCGCCTCAAGATAAATGATCAGATTGAGTCCGGTGTCCTACAGCCGGACGGCTACCAGAAGGCTATTGAACAGTTTCTGGAAGTCGCAGCGGGAACCCATCGCTACGAACCCGGTCACATCGTCAATCTATTGCTCAAGCATCATCGTGCATCGCAGCTCTTCGAACGCTTCCTCAATGGGGCAAGCCAAGGAGAAGACGTTGATGCTCTAATTTCATTCAGTGCTGTGCCAATGCCCGTGCGGCTTCGACGAGTTCTTGAGCTTGAGACTATAAGGACCGCATCGTGGACAGGCGCCCAATTGCATCGATGGGAGGAGTTCAGCCGCTTCCGCAAACATTCCCTCTCGGTTTGCTGGCACCTGTTGTACCAAGGGGCGAAAGGTGCACCCCGACGACCCTATGCGCCTGCTCACGAGGCTCTGGCCACCTCATACAAGACCGCCGACGAAGAAGGGTTCTCGCTCTATCTTCACCACCTCTTCTTCGATGCACTCGCCCGGACGCTGACCCTAGGAGGAGCAAAGGATCCCGACGGATTAGCTGTCCGCTCGAATCGAGCATGGATGAACGCCGCATTGGATGATCTGGCAGCGATCGCGCACGCTTGCGGCACCCGTCTCTCCAGAGGGGAGGTCCCAGTGTTCTCAATCGCATACCGGTGTTTCAACGTAGAAGCCCCAAAGGCCTACGAGCACAATGCCTGGTTCGACTATCGCGCCGTGCGAAGATCGCTGGTCATGATTACAGCCGATTTGTACTTCCTCTCCCGACCTCGATCACACATCGAATGCGTCTCTGCCGCTGAATGGAACAAGTGCAAGGACTCCTCATTCTTCGCATTGGAGCACTGGCGAGAGCTGTTCCTTGAACGGGATTTCCGCATTCTGGATGCCGAGGCTGCACGTCTAGACATCGAAGATCGAGGACGGAACAGTCTCTCCAGCGTGCAACCATTCAATGAGCTGGCGACAGAGCTTGCTGGGCTATGCACTTGGGCCACTGCATACGGACTGGACGACCTAGCAGTGCAATTGCTATCGAAGGCTTATCGCTGCGCTATTGGCTACGGATGGAGAAAAGACTGGAAACTTCCCATGATCCTCGAAAGCGTGGAAGAGATTGCCGAGCACGATACAAAGGCTGCAGTTCAAGCAATCATGGAATTAGCACCGATTTATACTCATATAGGCAACATGACGGAAAAATCTGGTGCAAATCCATCGGACTTAGCGCCGATTCTCCTAAGGCTAGTGCCTGATGCATACGTGCGCTTTTACAACTTCCTGATAGAGAGCGCCGAGTGGTACGAAGCAGAGAGGGCGTTCGCGATGTGCCTCGAGGTGGTCGATCTGGCAGAGCCGGAAACAGGCCCAATTTTCGCATTCCTTGGAACCAAAGAAGCACAAGCCGCCGTTCGCACACGCGAGCAGAATGACGCCAGCATGCTGTTGGATCTGTGGACCAACGGCACTCACGCAGGTCCTCCGCTAGAGCCCAGTGGCCAGGATGCCTATGGTGAGGCGCCGCCCGATCACTCGGCCATGCCGAGCATTGCAGCGTACCCACCAAATATGCTTAATGACTTCATTGACGTTGTAGAAGCATCTGGGCAGAGCAAGCTTGAGTCGGAGTGCTTAACGAACTGGTTCCACCATTGGGAGGCGCAGGGAAGAGGCGCCGAGACGCTAAAAGCCATCGACTCGCTTCTCCAGCAAGGCAGACTTGGCTGGCGCCGAACTCAGCTGCTCGATCTAGCCTATCCCCTAAGCCGGAAGACTCAAGGTCCCGCCAAAGCATTTCGATGGTTAGTCGAAGCTCATCGGTATCGTCAAGGATGGTCCGGAATTTTCCATGGTCAATCGGAGGCCGCACGCCGCATCAAGTTGGTAGCGAAGGACTATCCCAAGCGCTGGGCTGAGTTCGTCGATATGTCCACGGTGCCGATCCCGGAGCATTCGGACCGAGGACGCGCTATACCGGACACTGGGCTAATCACTCTTCTCTTGCATGTTGGTGAGGTGCCACGCGCCATATCAATCCTGCGCGTGCTCCTGGATATTGCGGCGGAGGAATTCGAGATGCAGCCGCTAGGCCAACCTAGCTGGCTTATGGGTCATCCATGATCGAAGCCAGGCACGTCGCCGACCTAGGATTCGCCCGCATCGGACTACCGATTCCGATGGCCAAGCTGGTAACAATCCAGTCGTTTGGCTCAGCCCTCTCGGCACCAAGTAGCGGAATTTTCGTCGAGTCAATGGCAAGGTGGCTCGGCTCGCGTGACCTTGAGTCCGAGTGCCTTGAGGCGCTCTGCGCACTTCTGGTCATGCCAGTGAGTCCGAATCACGTTTCAAGGCTGCGCCAAGCGACCCCGAAGCCGTCAATCGCATCTGACCTGATTTTCTCGCTAGTCATGGATAGTCAAGCATTGGTGCCTTCCTGGGTGGGCTGCCACTCAGGACCCGCTCCAAGCTGGCTCAACCTCGACAAGGAGATGCAGGAGTTGGCATCGGGCGAATTTGTTCCTCCGATCTTCGGCAATAGTTTCCAAAGCTTGGAGGGGCGCACTGGGCTCCCTTTCTCTCGCCAGTGGGCGTTCGAATACAGCGTTCTTCGTGACCGCACTACCAACACAAATGAGGGGTATCCAGCCCATTTTCTTGATACAGGACGGGATCATGCTGGTCAGTTCGTGACGCGCAGAGGGCACTTGGCCCGGTCCGCGTACCTACGCACACTAGCCTGCGCTTCGGATCGCTGGGAAATGCCAGCCGATACCGCTATCCATTTTGCGAGGAACGCGCTACCAGCAGATCCCATATTCCTGCGAATCGCTCCTCACACGCCCCCGGCTTGGGCGTCTTCAGTCCACAGCCAATCAACGCTGCCCTCCGATCCCGAATCGCTCGTCCTATCGACGATTCGCCAGATCGAAGCGAACGCGCAGCAACGAATAGTGCACTGCTCATTGCCTGTCATTGATACACCTTTGCAACATGCCGAGCTTGAAATATTCGCAGTGGCACGTACGCAGGCGGAGCTAGACGCGCAGCATGTCGTAGATTTCTACAGGCAACCCCACGTCGACTGTGCACCGGCCCGAGATGGCTTGCATGCACTGATTCCAATGCGTATAGAAGTGGAGGAAGGCAGCCGCACGCCTTTCCTGCCAGTTGTGATGCCGATTCTTGGAGACAGCCTAGGCTACCTACAGTTCCACTTCCTGCAGCGGCCACCTTACCTTCCCTTGGCAACAGCAAGTTTCCCCGAGTTGAAGTTCATCCCCGGCGAGAGCAAGTTCAACCTCCGTTCGGGTGGGAAAGATGTCGGTTCCTGGCAATGGTGGCTATGGAACTGGAGCCCGGGCCAACCTCGAGGGTGGCCAGCGCCGATCGCCACTTGCACTCAGGTGACTAGGGAGGCCGAAATAGGTATAGAGAACGATCTCAGGGCTCGCTTGGATTATGTTTGGTGCATCAATGCTTGGAGCCGGGAAAGTGACCACGGCAAATGGAAGAAGACTTCGCATTACGGTCATATTCGCCTATGAAGGACGCTTGGAGAAATCCGTCTAGTACGCGATAACGGGCGGGCCACCGCCAGCTAAGGCATGCACGTAGGCCCGCAGCCACACGTAGGTAGTGATCGTCACTTTTGGGTTTCTGACCCGAAGTGGAGCGCCAGTCCCTGATCGAAGCTAAGCGATGGGGTGCACGGCCGTCGAGCTCGCTGACGTCGTACAACCTGCGGCTCAAGAAGACTCGCTGCAAATCAGTCCGTCGTTGCATGACAACCTTGCCGAAAGTGGTGTTACAAACCCCTTGCCCCGCGCTCTTCACGATCATGCCAATCCCGCGCCAACGCGGGACAACTACCGATCCTACCCACAGGGTTCCGCTCCACCATCTAGGCGACTGCGTACCAGTGCGTCGAGCTTGCCCAGACGAACGAACTCAGTGAGCACCGGACGCGGCGTGCGGCGCATAAATGGGAAGATTCGCGGGCACACGTACAAGTCCTCGATCCGCTGCTCGACAACGGGCCCCGTAGGCCACTTCAATAGCTCGAGCAGTCGAGCCGCATGGGTCTCCAGGAACGCGCGCCGACGTGCGATCTTCGCTAGCTGCCCCGTCGTCGGCGTCTTACCAAAGGCTTCCTCGCGAAGGCGTCGCATATCCTTGATGCAAAACGCCGGCTTGTTGTACTTGCACTCGACCATGAACCAGCGGTTGTCTTCCGGCTGGTAGGCCAGTACGTCGAAATCGCCGACGTCCTCGAAGCCTTCTCGCTTGAACCGCCGATGGAAGTCGACGCCATGCTCGACGTACGTCAGATGCCGGCCAAACACTTCGACAGCGCGCATTTCCAGGTCATGTTCGATGTTCTTCTTGATTGCCTCAGCGACAGCTTCAATCTCCGGATACCCAAAATCAGCCGGCGCGTAGCCATCCGAGAACGTGCCATTCCAGATGCCTAAGGCGCGATGCGCAGCGGCTGCGCCCCACAATAGCCGGTCCTGCCCGACCCGCAGTATGGGGCGAATGCCGTAGCGGTGCACGCGCTTGCGGTGCTCCCAGATCGGCACATCGTCTGTTTGCTTATCGACACCGGCGAGCAAGCAGACGCGACTGGCGTCGAGGGTCAGAAAGTTCAACGCCGCTTCCACCTCGGCCAGTGGCACCGGCACCGGAACGTGCGCATTGAGGGTCGCCAGGACGTCTGCCTTGGACCCCTCGTACGACCACGCTAGCGGCACCGCTCCCTCCTTGGCGCTTGCCCACCGACCGAGCACCGCCAGCACGGGCAACAGGGTCGCCAAGGAGAAACCGACGCTGCTCACGAAAGCCGCATTGAGCCGTTGCCTTTGCGCCTCGTCCATCGACGCGACGCGGTCTTCGTCAGCGCCGAGCTCCAGCAGCTCGTTTGCGGCTTCTTGCTTATAGGACCGGTCATCGTTGCCGTCGTAGAAGACTTCGGGGATGAAGTCGCTGTCCACGTCGACGCCGCCGACTTCCAGTTCGTTATGCAAGGTGTCGCTGGCTCCATACAGCACCAGCAGCCAATCCACCTGCGCAACCAGTCGTTGCCACTCTTCTACCGTGGGCACCGTGCCCCCCGATTCGCCCCGACTGTACGCCAACTCCAGCAGGTAGCGAACATTTCGCGTCATCTGGATGAAATCTTCGTGCGTCTTGGCTTGTTGCTCGGTTCGATCAAAGTCCACGTCGTGCGTCAGGCTCATGCGAAGCCGTGTGCTCTCGCGGTCGTACTCGGCGACCAGGTGATCGAACTGCTCGACCGCCAGGTGCACGAATGCCTGCCGATCAAACTGGCGAATGTGATCGTGCACCAAGGCGCGATAGCGATCGCGAATCTTATCAATCACCGCTTTGGCTGGCTTGAGTTCGTAGCGGCCAGGTGCGATGCCTTCGGCCCGGAACTCCATCGCGAGGTCGCGCCGGGCTAGCTTGAAGTGTTCGGGTTCCGCCAATATTGGGTCGGGGTAATCGGGCACGTCTACCGTGCGCTCCCGGCGAGAAAGGGTGAAGCGCGGCGTTCGGTCAGCGGTTGCCGCCAATGCGCGCTGCACCTGTCCGTCGAGGGGGATTTCTAACAGTACGCACGCGCCCCGGAGCCATTCGCCGGCGCAAAAAGCCTCGAACCGGGCATCCGAGGCATCTTCCAGGTCCGCCGCGACTTGGGAAAGGTCGACTTCGACTTCGAGGATGAGCGAATCGGCATTGCGCTCGCGAATTTTCCAAGCGGTGAGCAGCGCTTCGGTCGAGGGCTCGCAGCCGCTTTCCGCCGGCAAGCGTTCCAGGTTGGCGCGACAATGGGTCACGATGCGTTGCTGTGCGAACAGATTCGTGGGAAACAACTCCGCCCGTTCACTCCATGCATCCGCTACGCAATGGATGAATAACTCCAACAAGCCGCCGTTCCGAACCTCGATGTCTTGTGCATCGACATCGAGCATGAAATGCAAGGTGGGACCGGTCCCGTCGGTGCACCACGATAGCTGTGGGCGGCCACGATGGGTCAGCTGCCACAGAGTCTTGTCGGTAGGCTTCACCTTCCACGTGGTGGGAGCGTCGTCCGGAAACCGGCGCGGTGCCGAAGCCCAGAAACTTCGAAGTGCCTCATACCGAAAGTTCGACCCGCCGTGCGGATCGAGCATGATCATTGTCGGACGAATCGCGCCGCTGATGAGCACGCCGTGTGACTGTCGATACGCGGCAAAGTTATCCATCGGACCGGTGAAGGGCGAGGCCGACTCCTCATTGGCATCGACGAAGGCGAAGTAGTCGTCCAAGTCCTGCGATCGCTCGACCGACTCGACGATCGACACCAAATCCACCAGGAATAAGGTCCGGATGTCGGACGAATGTGGTATCACGACAGAGGCGCCGCCGGCGATGGGGGCGACGATGACCGCGAGCAGGCGCACCGTATCAGGCGAGCGTCCCTGAAGCGGCATGTGCATGATCTGGCCGGTAGCCAGTTCTTGCGCCACCAAGCCGTCATCTTCATCTATCAAGGCGCGAAGCCGCTGCTCGGACGCAGGCAAGTCTTTCGCACGCCGGACATCGACCAAGACGACCAGCCACAGCGCCTGTCGCGTGCTGAGCAATGCGCCGACCTGCAGATCGGGCAGCTTTGCGTGGCGAAGCGACACACGCAGCGGCCCCGGGATGATGTCCCCCGGTCGAAAGCGTGCTTCGAGGAACCGGGCGGCTTGCGTCGCCGTGTCGCGTTCCAGCTGAGCGCTTGGCCGGGCGTCGCGCTCTTCCCAGTGCTGGATCACCACGGCGCAAAGATTCCGCGGGCTGAGCGGGAAGCGCTGGCCTTCCAACTCCAGCCAAGCGAAGGGCAACAGCTTGCCCGTCATAAATTTGGTCGTGAACGTGGCCGCGTCCAGGGGCGGGATGGCACCGGGGCGAGCGACGAGAGCTGGACTCGGGGCCAGATTGGCGGTGCCCCCTGGAATCGCCCGCAACACCTTCAGCGCCTGTACCCAGAAGGTTTCCGGCGGCACCTCAAGGTGTCCCGAGCCTAGGCCGCTAACCGCCTCCGGCTGCGCAATGTTGTCCAACAATTGCTCATGCACCGTCAGCGCGGCATGCATGTCCACGCGCCCCGCTCCGCCTCCGGTACTAGCCAGGCGAAAGGTCTCGATGAAATCGGGCATGCGCTCGAAGGCGCCGCCGTACATGAGGCGATAGGTCTTGCCTTCAAAGACAACGCGCACCTGGCCCCAGTCCAACTCCGGCACGTAGTCGTCAATCATGGGAAGCGTGGGCAACAACTCGTACAAGCGGCTGATGAAGCCGCTGAAGTGCGCGTAGGTGGTCAGGCTCCCGTCGCCAAAGGCAGGCGCCTTGAGGGAGACAAAGACCGACAGCGCCAACGCTTGGCGGGCCTGCGCCGAAAGGTTGGGCAACCACAGTTCGGAAATGAGCAGGGCGAGGTACGCGTCGATCGCATTCACTGAAATCAGGTGAGCGCGAACGGCCTCGATACTACGATTGAGCGCCCTCTCCATGTCGCTGAGCGGGCGCTTGGACGCCTGAAACGTGCGTCGATGAGGCTTCTTGGGCTTGCGCTTGGACATGGATGCCGTTAGCCGGACTCGGTCAGTCGAAACTATCGTCGATTCGACTCGCCCAAGCAATCTACCCAAGCCCACAGCACGAACGTAAATATTTGACACATTGGTCCACGCATCTGCTGGCTAACGTTCGCGAGACGCCTGAGAAGATCATTGGGCGCTGGGCTACAGCTGTCCAGAACCGCCCTTCCCTACCCCCGATAAATCTTCCTAATCCCAAAACTGGATAGCAGCTCCGCTGCCCTACTCGTTGGGTCGAGGTCCGTTTCCGGCCAAAAGCGGACAGATCGGACTTAGGAAACCGCCGCTGGTGACATTGTGAGGGTTCGAGCCTCTCCTTCGGAATCTTATAAAGTTTAGTAAAGCCAAATGGTTAGGATTCTGGGGCTAGCCCTTTTGTTTTGCTCGACCTGCGCACCAGTTGCTCTGAGGCCGAACTGTGGCCGAATGCCGAACCTAGCTGTAGTGCCGCTCGTTGGCGTGCTTGCCACAGGCCAAGCAAGTGCGGTGCGGGCTGTACGGCTCATATTTCTCGCTCCCCAACGGGCCGCCGCAGCGCGGGCACAGGTGGCCTTCGCCACGCTCGGCTTGCACAAGCCGATAAGTCACCCAACCACCATAGAGCAGCGCGAACACCATGCCGGCCATCGGCGCCCAGCGCAGCACCTCGAACATGCCGGCGGTAAAAGCACTGTCCTTCAACGGAGCCAAGACAGCCATCGCGAGGAGCGACACCAATGCAGCCACAATTGCAGGCCCGTAGGAGCGAATCGTTTTGAACCAGTCCATGCGTGTATAGCCCAATGAGAATGCCGAATACTTCCACAGGCTAGTCTCATATGTCGAGATCGCCTTAAGGGCACCTCGGACAACCTCGATTCTGCCGTTTGAGATATTCGGTAAGGCGACAGGCACCACTGCACCTGCCGGTCAAGGCGGCGCGAAGAGCCGACCGATGTCATTTCAAACCCGGATTGCGGCCTGCTGGGCGCCGTTTCCGCTCACGCCGGCACGATGCCCTGGCTCTGCAGCCGCGCCAGTCGCATGAGGTTGTGTGCGGCCACCCGCCACCTCGGCACGGGCCAGGCCAATCGTGCACAGACACTTGCCGCCCTGCTGGGCGAGTCGGGGCGATTCAGGGGATTCGTCTCGAGCGAATCACATTTCGGGTTGGGAAGTCGCCGAATTTTCAACTGCACGCTACCCGGACTGTGCCGTGCCAAAGTCGAACTCTGCAGGAGCCACCGCGATGCAATTGAGCTGGCGCTCCAGTTCACGAAGCCGGTTTGGGCCACCTTGGGTAGAGGCTAGAAAGACTCGAACAACGTACGGATTCTGCAACAGCTCTCTGATGACCGACGCAAACATTGACTTCCGTGCAAGATGCAAGTCTTGAGCGTCCTCTATGAATGCGGCATTCCAATCAATGAGAGTTCCGTTCGGAAATTGCCCCGGCGGCGCGGAAGCAAGAGTTGCCATGAGCTGGTTGTACAGCGCGGCCAGATAGCCCCACTGTGCTGCAAACCTAGTGTAGAACGCCGCGTACGCACCTGCAAAGACGGCACCGAACCATGGGATCATTTGCCCAATCTCGACCTTGAGCTGAGCTGCAGAGAAAACAAGTTCCGTGCCGGCCGCAAAGTACGACTTGATTGGGAGCACGATCGCACAAATTAATGATGTCACCCAAAGTGACCGCAACAATACAGCCGCGCCGCCGTTGGGTCTGTTCCACAGAAAAAACTCACCTGCAAGAAAACTCGCTGTCGACATAGTCTTCTCTCCGGCCAAACCATTTGATGGACGCTCCCCCTGGGAGTTTGGCTGTGCCACCTACGCCCCTCAAACGGGTTCGGCCCCCTAGCACAGCTCGATACTAGGCTGATTGTGTCCTGTCCACAATCTGTCGCATCGCCTGAAGATGACCAGGCTGCAGCCCAAGGGCCGCAAGCCGCCGTTGTCATATCGATGAGGAAATGGACCGTAGTGTGCGTCCGCTTCCGGCCAGAAGCGGGCATCCGTCCTACCCTCGATAAACATCCCTAATCCTCCGTACTGCCGGCGATTGATCGAATGCCCGTCGAGGATGCGCACTTGCTCCTGAGCGCCTGGGGATATGAAAAATGGCTGGTCGAACGCAACGAAAGTCTTCCCAAAAGCTAATGACTGCTTAACTAACGGCTAATTCGTCCTTAATCCAAGCCGGCCAGCATGCTCGCCATGTCCTGGATCCCCACCTCTCTCGCTGTCACGTTACCATCGATCCTGCCGCAGTCGCAGGTGGTGGGCCCGCAAGACCCAAGCCGCAGCGAGGTGGAGCAGTTCATCGCCCACGTATACCGCGAACGCTACGGTGCCACCCTACACGCGTTTCTGCCCCATCTGCTTGCGTTCCGGGATGGCCAGGGGCACCTGGTGGCGGCGGTCGGCATGCGCGTGGGCAGCGAAGGCCCGTTGTTTGTCGAGCAATATCTCGATGAACCGGTGCAGGCCATCCTTTCGCATCGGGAAATCGCCAACGTGGGCCGCGACCGCATCGCTGAGATCGGCAACTTTGCCGCCACCACCCCCGGCATCGCCCGTGAACTGATTGTCCGGCTGACCGAGATGCTGCATGCCGCACGCGTGCGCTGGGTGCTGTTCGCGGCCACCCAACAGCTGCGCAACACCCTCGACAGACTGCATCTGGTGACGGTGGAACTTGGCGAGGCAAGCCCAGAGCGGCTCACCGGCGATGCCTCCCAGTGGGGCAGCTACTACCAGGCCCGGCCGAAGGTGGTCTGTGGGAATGTCGCCGCCGGACGTGCGTTCTTGCATCAAGCGCGAAAACACGATGCGCGCGCCAAAACGGATCCTGATTCGTCTCTGCAAGCCATGGTGGGGGCGCAATGAACGCGCTGACCTCTCCCCTGATCGCCGGTCTCGGCGGACGCAACGCACGCGTGCTCACTACCAGCGCGGAAATTGGCGATGAGCAGATCCGGCAACGCGCATTTCGATTGGCTAGTCGGCTGGACCTGCAAGGCATCGACCGCGTCGCAAGCCAGCTGGACAACGGCATTCACTGGCTGGTCCTGGATCTTGCCGTGCGCGAGCTCGGCGGCGTGCATGTGCCGTTGCCCACATTCTTCTCTCCCGAACAGATCGCTCATGCCCTGGCGTCCAGCGGTGCCCAATGCGTGGTCACCGCCCGGGGCGCGCCTGCGCCAACGGGCAGCATGGGCACACTGGGGACGTTGGACGGCGGGACGCTCGCCCAGTGGCGGACCTGTCCGGCGACGTCGGTCGACCTTCCCGCTAGCACCGCATGCGTGACCTACACCTCCGGCACCACCGGCCGCCCCAAGGGCGTGTGCCTGTCGGCCGACACGCTGCTCACGGTCGCCAGTTCACTGGTGCAAGGATCGTCTGCGATTGCCCCGCGCCGCCACCTGTGCCTGATGCCGCTCTCCACGCTCCTGGAGAACGTCGCCGGGCTGTATGCAACGCTACTCTCGGACGCGCAGATCGCGCTCCCATCGCTGGCGGAGATCGGCTACACCGGCGCCTCGGGCCTGGACGTGCCGACGCTGTTGCGGTGCCTGCACCGCTATCAGCCGGAGAGCGTCATCCTGGTGCCTCAGCTGTTACTGGCGGTGGTGATGGCCGCCGAAAGCGGTGCTCCCCTGCCCGCCTCGCTGCGCTACATCGCCGTCGGCGGTGGGCGCGTGGGGTCGGGGCTGCTTGCACGGGCGCGCGCCCTGGGGCTGCCGGTCTTCGAAGGCTATGGGCTGACCGAATGTGCCTCGGTGGTCTGCCTCAATCAACCCGGTGCGAGCCGGGATGGCAGCGTCGGCAAAGCGCTTCCACACGCTCGTATCGCCATTGTCGACAATGAAATCCAGGTCGATGGGGCACGCGCACTGGGCTACCTCGGTGCCGAACCGCTTCCCGACGGTCCCATCCGCACGGGCGATCTGGGCCACGTCGACGCTGACGGATTCGTCCACGTCACCGGCCGCCGCAAGAATGTCTTCATCACCGCGTTCGGTCGGAATGTCTCGCCGGAATGGGTGGAGAGCGAGCTGCTTTCCCACCCGGACCTGGCCCAGGCGGTGGTATGGGGCGAAGCACAGGCCGACAACGTCGCCGTGCTGGTTCCGCGTCGCGCCGACCTGGACGATGCCGCCCTCGCCCGCGCCGTCGCCGAGGTCAACGCCGGCCTGCCCGACTACGCCCGCGTCTCGCGCATCGTGCGCGCACCGGCACCATTCACTGCAGGTGCCGGGCTGCTCACCGCCAATGGGCGCCCGCGTCGCGACGCCATCCTGTCCCATTTCCAGGCCGAGGTCGATGCGAGCTATCGCCGTCCCGCCTCCGTTCCTTCCACGGGAGTATCCGCATGAGTTTCCATTCCGAACTGCTCGCCCAGACCCAGCAGGAGCGAGCCACCCTGATTTCCGTGCCGATCATCCAGTCCGCGCTGGGGGGCCAGATCGCCCGCGAAGACTACGTCGCCTTCCTCGGGCAGGCTTACCACCATGTCAGGCACACCGTTCCGCTGTTGATGGCCTGCGGCGCGCGTCTGCCGGCCCGGCTTGAATGGCTGCGCACCGCCATCGGCGAATACATCGAGGAAGAAATGGGCCACCAGGAGTGGGTGCTGGACGACTTGGCGGCCTGCGGTGCCGACCGCGCCGAAGCCGCCGCCAGCCTGCCCTCACTGGCCACCGAGCTGATGGTGAGCTACGCCTATGACACCATCCACCGCGGCAACCCGGTCGGCTTCTTCGGCATGGTGCTGGTCTTGGAGGGAACCAGCGTGGCGCTGGCCACCCGTGCGGCCAACACCATCCAGACCTCGCTCGACCTGCCGCGCAATGCCTTCAGCTACCTGTTGTCCCACGGCGACTTGGACGTCGAGCATGTCGGCTTCTTCGAAGGGCTGATGGACCGCCTGGACGACCCCGCCGACCAGCAGGCCGTCATCCATGCCGCCCGGCGCTTCTACGTGCTGTACGGGGACATCTTCCGCACGCTTCGCCAGGACGGCGTGCGCTGGGCGGAGGCCGCGTGATGAACCTCGCCGGCAGGACCGTCATCGTCACCGGCGCGAGCGGCGGCATCGGCGTGGCGCTGTGCCACGCATTGGTCCAGGCGGGCGCCTCGATCATGGCCGTCGGGCGCAACCGCAGCCGGCTCACCTCACTTGCCGCAGAGCTACCGGCTGGGCGCTTGCAGACCGTGGTCGCTGACCTGTCCACGCCACTGGGCCGCTCGCACCTGATCGCCGCAATCCGACAGGCCAATGTGTCCCCTTCGGTGCTGGTGCTGGGCCACGCCCAGAGCGCGTTCGGTCTGTTCGAAGACCAGCACCCCGATGAACTGGAACACCTGCTGCAGACCAACCTGGTCGGCTCTGCCCTGCTCATCCACGCCCTGTTGCCGATGCTGCGCCGCCACGAACAGGCCAGCGTGGTCGCAATCGGCTCCACCTTCGGCAGCATCGGTTTTGCCGGCTTTGCCACCTACAGCGCCAGCAAGTTCGGCTTGCGCGGCCTGATGGAGGCGCTCTCCAGGGAACACGACGGCACCGGCCTGAGCTTCCAGTATCTCTCTCCGCGCGCCACGCGCACCGCCTTCAATACGCCGGCCGTCGATGCGCTCAATGCCGAGCTCAAGGTCGGCAGCGATGCGCCGGAGGCCGTCGCCGCTGCGCTTGTCCAGGCCATAGTCCAAGGCGATCGGCGCCGCCAGCTCGGCTGGCCGGAAAAGCTGTTCGTCCGCATCAACGGCATGTTCCCCGCGCTGGTCGACCGCAGCCTGCGTGCCCAGCTTCCCATCATCAGGCGCCACGCCTCTCAAGCGCAGCCCTTCCAAGAGGATTCCTCCCATGAAGCAACGTCACGGTAAAACCATGTTCATCCTGCTCATCAGCGCGTTGGTCATGTTGGTCGGCATTGCCTGTGCTGCCGAACCGGGAACGCCCATGACAGTCGCCCAGTTGCGCGACCGCTGGGCCCAGATCAACTACCAGACCAGCAAGCCGCAGCGACAGACCGCGTTCGAGGCCTTGGCCAGCCAGGCAGCGAAGACCCGCCAGACCGAGCCAGGGGATGCCGGCGCACTGATCTGGGAGGGTATCGTCCTCTCCAGCCTCGCCGGCGAGAAAGGTGGCATGGGGGCGCTCAGCCTGGTGAAACAGGCACGGGCGGACTTCGAGGCCGCCCTGAAGATAGATCCCAACGCACTGCAGGGTGCGGCCTACACCAGCCTGGGAGCCCTTTACTATCAGGTTCCGGGCTGGCCGTTGGGCTTCGGCAATGACGAAACCGCGGCGGCTATGCTCAAGAAGGGTTTGGCCGTGGATCCGAACGGGATCGATGCCAACTACTTCTACGGCGATTTCCTGCGCGACCAGAAGAACTGGCAAGGCGCCCGGGCAGCGCTCGAAAAGGCGATTGCTGCACCTGCCCGCCCCGGCCGGGAAGTCGCCGATGCCGGCCGGCGTGCCGAAGCGACCGCCAAACTCAACGAGGTCAGGGGCCACCTTGCCAAGTAACCCCGGGACAACGAGACTGCCTGCATGCGCATCCTGCTCGCCGAAGACGATGCATCACTCGGGGAAGGCATCCGGACCGCACTACGTCGGGCGGCATACGCCGTGGACTGGGTGCAGGACGGTGCCTCCGCGCTGACCGCCATCGGCGACGGCGACATCGACTTGGTTGTGCTGGACCTGGGTCTGCCACGAATGGACGGAATCGACGTCATTCGCAAGGTGCGCGCAGGGGGCGGAAACGTGCCCATTTTGGTCCTCAGCGCCCGCGAGCGGGCGTCCGACCGCACCCTTGGGCTGGACGTGGGTGCCGACGACTATCTGGGCAAGCCGTTCGACACCCCCGAGCTGCTTGCCCGGGTGCGCGCCCTGCTCCGCCGTAGCGTAGGCCGTACAAAACCGACGTTGGAAGCGGGTGCGCTGAGCCTGGACCCGGCCCGTCTGACCGCCATCTGGAAAGGGCACACCCTCGACTTGACCCGCAGGGAGTTCGCCCTGCTGAGACTGCTCATGGAACAACAAGGCAGGCCGCTTGGGCGCGAGACCATCCAGCAGCACCTGTATGGCTGGGATGAGGACGTGGCCAGCAATGCCGTCGATGTGCATGTCCACCAACTGCGCAGGAAGCTGGATCCCGGCATCATTCGCACGGTGCGGGGGATCGGCTACGCCTTGGGCGACCCCTCGGACGCTACTGCATGACGTCCATCCGTCGCCGCCTGCTGGTCGTGTTGCTGGGGGTGCTCTCCCTGCTCATGCTCCTGGCGGCCGGTCTGAGTTATCGGGCCGGTCTGCAGGAGGCCGGGGAAATGTTCGACGCTCGGCTGGTGCAGTCCTCGCGGGTGCTGTTGAGCCTGGTGGACGAGCCGCTCAGCGATCTGAGCGCGTTTCCCGGCGATCCCATCGTCCTGCGCGGGTGGCACGGGCGCGCCGACGGCGTTGGCGAGGCATTGGCCTTCAAAGACGGGCACGCCTACGAAAACAAGCTGGCCTTTCAGATATGGACGCCTGAGGGTCGCCTGCTGCTCCGATCGGACAGTGCCCCCACTGCGCCAATGGCGAGCTTGTCGCCGGGCTACGCGGATGTCGACATAGAAGGGGCGCAGTGGCGCACCTTCACGCTGCGCTCTCCACAGGGTCGATGGTTTCAGTCCGCCGAGCGCTCGGACATCCGCCAGGAGCTGGCCGAGGACATTGCCGTCGGCACGCTGCTGCCGCTGTTGCTTGCGCTTCCGGTGATGGCCTTGGTCATCTGGCTGACGGTCGCCTGGGCGACGCGCTCGTTGCGGAAAGTCTCCACCGATATCGGTGAGCGTGACCTCGACCGAATGACACCTTTGGATGACACGAAGCTCCCAGAGGAGGTCCACGGCCTGGTTCGGGCGTTGAACGAGCTGCTGCAGCGGCTTGATCTGGCATTGGCACGCGAACGTCGCTTTATCGCAGATGCTGCACACGAGCTGCGCACGCCGATCAGCGCGGTGAAGGTTCATGCAGACAACGCGCGACTGGCGTTGTTGGATGAGGAGCGCCAAGAGTCACAGCGGTTGCTTGCCCGAGGGGTCGAACGGGTTGAGCGCTTGGTATCACAGCTGCTGTCGCTGAGCCGAACCGAGCGCAGCATCGGAAAGGATGCGTTTACCAAGCTAAGCCTGGACGCCCTGGTGAGCAACGAGGTTGAAGAGCTCAGGGCCTTGGCAGCTTCAAAGAGCCACGTCATGAACCTCGTTCTCGATAGAGCTGACGTCTTCGGCGACGAGTTCTCGCTGGGCTTGCTGGTGCGCAACCTTGTCGAGAATGCCATCCGGTATACCCCTGAGCATGGGGTCGTGGTGGTGTCTACCGAACAGACGGGCGAGCAATGCGTCCTTACGGTGGAGGACTCTGGCCCCGGCATTCCGAAGGACCTCCAAGGCCGCGTCTTCGACCGTTTCTACCGTGTGATCGGAAGTGGCGCGGAGGGCAGCGGATTAGGCCTGTCTATCGTACAGGAGACACTGGAGGCACATGACGGAGCGATCACCCTTGGCACTTCGCAGTGCCTTAACGGGCTGAAGGTGACGGTTCAACTACCTTCCAGAGCACAGCAGCCAAGGTAGCAACCATATTCATCGACCCCGTAGGTTGATGGGTAGCCTGAAGGCGTCCACTTGCGCCCGAGTCATTGGGCGCACCCGAAACAGCGATGCTTCAACCTCTCGCCACTCATAATCGGACAAGTGATGATTCACAGAGAATTTCACCGAAGCCAGCGTGGCGGGTGGTTGCGCGCTGGCGTTTTGGGTGCGAATGACGGCCTTCTTTCTACCAGCAGCCTGATCGTGGCAATGGTCGGTGCTGGGGCAGCGACGCACACCGTTCTCATCACTGGACTATCTGGACTTCTTGCCGGCGCCCTTTCAATGGCTGCTGGCGAGTATGTCTCAGTCAGCTCGCAAGCCGATGCGGAGAAAGCCGATACAGAAAAAGAGCGTGGTGAGCTTGCCAAACAGCCGAATGCAGAGCTGCTTGAACTGACTACCATTTACGAAAAGCGAGGACTGAGCCGCCAACTGGCCGCGGAGGTGGCTCGTGAGCTCACTGCGCATGATCCCCTATCTGCTCACCTTCGAGACGAGCTTGGCATACATGAGCTTACCAAGGCCCGGCCTTTAGAGGCCGCGGTCGCGTCTGCAGCTTCATTCGTGCTCGGAGCGCTCCCACCTGTCCTCATGGTCGCACTTCTGAACCACAGCGGCTTGGCAGCGGCGATAGTGCTTATGACTCTCGTCATCCTGGGCATCCTGGGAGCTCTCGCAGCCAAGCTCGGAGGCGCATCACAATTGCGCGGGACCTTACGCGTGGTGATCTGGGGCGCAATGGCGATGGGAAGCACGTATGCGATTGGCACATGGTTCGAATCACTCGCCACAAGCTGAATGCTGTGGCGACTCTGCGCACTTCGACGAAATCCAAGCGCTTGCATCCAGTGGGCCCAGATTGCCCGGTAGACAACGTCAGCTCATTTAGTCAGGTGGTGTGGTCTGACCGTGAGCCGATCCACTGCTGACAAGAGATCTTTCAATCTAAGAGGCTTACGCACCAACGAAACCCCTGCGTGAGACTGAGGGAGCACGTCTATGAACGGCCCCGACATGAACACATACGGGACTGATTGATCTCTCAGATGGTCAGCAAGCTCAAAGACAAGGTCGTTGCCGACATGAACGTCCAGCAGTGCAGCCGAAAAGGTCTGCTCATTGCTCATCTGGACAGCCTGGCTCACAGTTCTAGCCCAGTGCACTTGGTATCCATGATCAAGAAAGAGAGCCTCAAGAATCTCGCCGAAGACTGCGTCGTCCTCGACCACAAGAACGCTTAGTGAAGACGATGGACCTGACGATGGATCATGCATGAGCACGCACTGAGAAAGATGACGTATTCACAATGGGCCAACCAAGGTGACCGTAGTCTTCACACTGCTTGGGCCGCCAATTGCCCATCACCAGCGAATTGGTAGCCCCGCCAGGTACCGACGAGAGGTCGCTAAGACCAACACGGCTTAGCAGCTGCCATTCCTCCCCCGATAGCGATCCCTGATCGCCTGCCCTACCGGCTGTTCGCTGCCGGCCCGAAGTAGACCTTTGCCCTACCCCTGATAACGATCCGTAATCGCCCGCCCTATCCCGTGCCCGCACTCGGACGAAGAGCGGGTTAATTGAGAAGGTCAGCCTCCCAACTGGTCGTTGATCGCCCACTTAGCGCCGATCAATCTGCTTCACCGCCCAAGTCCCGATCCAGCATACAGTCGATGAAAGCCCGCAACGCCGGCAGCATATGCCGGCGGCTCGAGTAGTACAGGTAAAGGCCAGGGACCTTGGGCGACCAGTCCGCCAGTACGCGCCGCAGGCGGCCATCGCGCAGTGCCTCGGCGATGTCATCGTCGTTATAGGCATACAGGATTCCAAGTCCCTGCAACGCTGCGGGCACGATGATGTCCTGGTGGTTGGAGATCACGTTTCCTTCGCCGAGGAACTCGACGGTTTTCCCCGCTTTACTGAATTCCCAGCCCGCAATCCTGCCGCTGCCGGGGAAGCGCCAAAGGATGCAGGCGTGTCGGCTCAGCTCCTCAGGCGTCCTGGGGTCACCGTGGCGGGCAAGATAGTCCGGCGATGCGACGGCAAGCAGTTCGACATCGGGCGTCATTCGGACCGCAACCATATCCTTCTGCACGCGATTGCCCACGCGGATGCCGGCATCGAACCCTTCGCCCGCGATGTCGCTGAGGCCGTCATCGATCACGATGTCCAGCACCACATCGGGATGGGCACGTGCGAAACGTCCAAGCCGTGGCGCGATCAGACGCTTGGCAGCCATGCTGAGCGTGTTGATGCGCAGCGTTCCCGAGGCACGGGTCCGTGTGTCCACCGCCTCCGCTACGGCCGCGTCCATTTCCCGCAGCATCGGCGCCATGCGTTCGTGCAGCCGCCTGCCCGGCTCGGTGGGAGAAACACTGCGCGTGGTCCGGTTCAACAGGCGCACGCCCAGTCGCGCTTCCAGCTGGCGAATGGTCTGACTGAGCGCGGACCGGGAGAGCCCCAGGTGATCGGCCGCCTTTGCGAAGCTTGACCTGTCCACGATGGCGACGAACGCCTTCAGTTCTGCAAATTCAGAGCCGCGCATTGTGCACTCGTTTCTACATAGCCTGCTCAGATAGTAGGTGATTCTCTTACCACAAGGAACGAGTCACTCTGGCCCCGTCCACCACAACGGAGAACTGACATGCAAAGACTCGATCTTCCCGAACCGATCCAGGCCTATTTTGTCGCCGACCAGCACGACGGCCGGGCGGTTGCCCGCTGCTTCACGCCCAACGGGCGCGTGCTGGATGAAAGGACTACCCATTCAGGTACAGCGGCGATCGAAGCATGGAAAGACGCCTCCTCGGCGAAATACACCTATGTGGCCCACCCCCGGGCGGTGGAGACGCTGGATCGCAGCTATATCGTGACCGCCGAAGTGTCAGGCAACTTCCAGGGCAGCCCGGTTGACCTGCGCTACACCTTCATTCTGGAACGCGGCAGGATCGCCTCGCTGGAGATTGCCCCATGACCTTCGATCTTCAATTGACAGGCAAGCGGGTGCTGGTGACAGGCGGTGCCCGTGGCCTGGGCGCTGCGGTCGTCGCTCTGTTGTCGAGGCTGGGGGCACGTGTCATGACGGCTGCGCTGTCGGCGCCGAAGCACCCTGTCGATGGTGTGCATTATGTAGCGGCGGATCTCGCTACCGCCGAAGGCGTACGCCTGACGTGGGAGGCAACCACACGCCATCTCGGCACCCTCGACATTCTGATCAACGTGGTGGGCGGGTCGTCGGCGCCGGCGGGCGGCTTCGCTCGGCTGGACGATATGGAGTGGACCAAAGCGCTCGATCTGAACTTGATGTCGGCGGTGCGGATGGATCGCACCTGCTTGCCTGCCATGATCGCCCAGGGCTCGGGAGTGATTTTGCATGTGACGTCGATCCAGCGGCTACTGCCGCTCCATGACGCCACGATTGCCTATGCCGCAGCGAAGGCGGCGTTGTCCACCTACAGCAAGGCCCTCTCCAAGGAAGTAACCCCCAAGGGGGTGCGCGTGGTCCGCGTGTCGCCGGGCTGGATCGAGACAGACGCTGCGATCGCATTCGTCGAGCGGATTGCGTCCCATGCAGGCACAGATTATGAGCGCGCCAAACAGCAGGTCATGCAGGGGCTGGGCGGCATCCCGCTGGGGCGCCCGGCCAAGCCCGCCGAGGTAGCCGATCTCATTGCGTTCCTGGTCTCGCCGCGGGCGGCGTCCATCTCCGGGGCCGAGTACACGATCGATGGCGGCACGGTACCGACCGCCTGAGGTTGCATCCCGACCATCCGGGCCGCTCGCGCTCGCGGCCTTCACAGTTACCACGGCACCCCGAATGCAACTATGCAAGCACGCGACCTGCCCCCTCGGTAACCTATGCCCCACTTTCGCCGTCTCTTTGGTCGTTGGCTCCGTCTGCGTCGTCTTGTCCGTTGGCGCTGGCGTGAGCGCCAGGCCTCGGTCCCCGCCATCGAAGCCGCCGAGGTTCCACTGCGGGCCGCGCTGTACAGCGTTGAACAGATGGAGGTGTACGGCCGTGCGCTTGCGCGCCAGCATCGCGTGCGGATGCGTCCTGGCGCAGAGCGTCTGCTCGATCGCCTGCAGGCCAACGAACGCGTCCTGGAAGACGCCAACACGCTGCTCAGCAACGTAGTGCGCGAACAGCGGCCGGTGACCCCGGCCGGGGAATGGCTGCTCGACAACTATTACCTGATCCAGGAGCAGATCCAGACCGCGCGGCGCCACCTGCCGCGTGGCTACAGCCGGCAGCTGCCGTCGCTTGTCGCCGGCCCCTCGGCCGGGTTGCCGCGCGTGTATGAACTGTCGATGCAGGCCATCGCGCACGGCGATGGCCGCATCGATGCAGACACCTTGAGCCGCTTCATCGCTTCGTACCAGTCGCTTGCGCCACTGAGCCTGGGCGAACTGTGGGCCGTTCCCATCATGCTGCGTCTGGCGCTGCTGGAGAATCTGCGGCGCATGGCGGCACGGGTGATGCGTGACGGGACGGACCGCGGCCTGGCGGCCCAATGGGCGGACAACCTCAATCGCGCCGCCTCCGACACCCCTACCGACGTGGTCCTGGTGGTGGCCGACATGGCACGCTCCGAGCCGCCCTTGACCGGCGCGTTCATCGCCGAGCTGACCCGCTCGCTGCAAGGGCGCGGCGGCGCGTGGGCCATGCCCGTCGCCTGGCTGGAACAGTGGGCTGCCGCGGCTGGGCAGCGCATCGACGAGCTTGTTGCCGCCGAAGGGCAGCAACAAGCGGCGGATCAGGTCTCCATCGGCAACAGCATCGGCAGCCTGCGGTTCCTCTCCACCATGGATTGGCGCACCTTTGTCGAAGATATGAGCGTGGTCGAGCAGCGGCTGCAGGAGGACCCCATGGGCGTCTATCCGCAGATGGATTTCGGGACCCGCGACGCCTATCGCCATGTCGTGGAAAAGATCGCCCGCGGTAGCCGCGTCGCCGAGGAGCGCGTTGCGACCATCGCGCTTGATCTGGCACGGGCGGCCACGCCGGTCGATGGGCCACGCACGCACGTGGGCTATTGGCTCGTCGGCGAAGGCGTGGACGCCACCGTGGACGCGGTGGCCGAGGCAGCACCGCGCCACCGCAAGGCCCGGCTACGGGCGCATCGCGTGCCACTTGCCCTCTACCTGCTGCCGATCGCGCTGCTGGCCGTGGTGGCCACCGCTGGCCTGCTGGCCTCGGGCAGTGGCGCGGTGCCCGTGTGGCTGGCCGCGCTGTTCGGGCTGCTGGTGTTCAGCGAGCTGGGCATCGTGCTGGTGAACTGGACCGCGACGGTACTGGTCACCCCCAGGCCGTTGCCCAAGCTCGATTTCAGCGAAGGCATCCCTGTGGCTTGCTCCACCGTGGTCGCGGTCCCCTCGATGCTGTCCAGCATCGACGGCATCGATGTGCTGACCGAAGCGCTGGAGGTCCGCTTCCTGGCCAATCGCGATCCTCAGCTGCGCTTCGTGCTGCTGACGGACTTCCTGGACGCCCCGGCCGTGGAGACGCCGACGGACGACACCCTGCTCGCGCACGCCGTTCAGCGGATCGAGGCACTGAACAGCCGCTACGCGGCCGAGCGCGGCGATCGCTTCTACCTGCTGCACCGCGCCAGGCAATGGAACCCGGGCGAAGGGGTGTGGATGGGGCACGAGCGCAAGCGCGGCAAGCTGGCAGCGCTCAATGCCCTGCTCCGCCAAGGCGATGCGGCCGCGTTCATGCGCACCGTCGGTGACACGGCGGCCTTGGTCGGCGTCCGCTACGTCATCACCCTGGATTCGGACACGCAGCTCCCGCGGGATGCCGCACGCGCCTTCGTCGCTACCCTGGCGCACCCGCTCAACCGCCCGCGCTTCGATCCGGCGCTGCAACGCGTAGTGGAGGGCTACGGCATCCTGCAACCCAGCGTCGGCACCAGCCTGGGCACGCGCCGCACCTCGCGGTTTGCCCGGATGTTCGGCAGCGAGCCCGGCATCGATCCGTACTCGCGCATGGTCTCGGATGTCTACCAGGACCTGTTCGACGAAGGCTCGTTCGTGGGCAAGGGCATCTATGACGTCGAAGCGTTCGAGCATGCGCTGGAGGGTCGCCTGCCTGAGAACCGCATCCTCAGCCACGACCTGCTGGAAGGCTGCTATGCACGCGCTGGCCTGGTCAGCGACGTGCGCCTGTACGAGGACTATCCCGAACGCTATGCCGCCGATGCCAAGCGCCGTGCGCGCTGGATCCGTGGCGACTGGCAGCTGTTGCCGTGGTTGATGCCGTGGACGCCGCGCCCGGGATCAGGGTGGGAACGCAACCCGCTAAGCCTGCTGTCGCGCGGCAAGTTGCTGGACAATCTGCGCCGGAGCGTGGTGCCGATTGCTGCCTTGGCCTTGCTCGTGGCGGGCTGGCTGTATGCCGAACGCCCGGTCGCGTGGACGGCGTGGGTGCTGGCGTTGTGGTTCGCCCCGCCGCTGATCGGCATGCTGCGCGATGCGCTGAGCGTTCCGGACGACACCCCGCTGGAAGCGCACTACATCATGGTCGGTCGCGGCACGCTGCAGTCGTTGCTGCGTGCCGCCACCCAGGTCGCGTGCCTGCCCTACGAAGCGTTGCTGGCCGCTGGCGCGGTGCTGCGTACGCTTTGGCGCATGACCGTCACCCGCCGCCACCTGCTGCAATGGAACCCCTCCAGCGAAGTCGAGCGCCGCCTTGGCAGCGACCGCGGTGCGGAATGGCGGGTGATGGCGCCGGCGTCGGTGCTGGCGGTTGCGCTGGCGGCGGTCGTGGCCAGTGTGGCTCCGCACGCCCTGCCGGTCGCCCTGCCCCTGCTGCTGGCGTGGACCTTCGCGCCCGCGTTGATGGCGTGGCTGGGCCGGCCGCCGGCCGCAAGCGTGGCCGAACTGTCCGTGACCCAGCGGGCGTTCCTGGGCCGGCTGGCGCGGCGCACCTGGTCGTTCTTCCAGGCCTGGGTGCGCGAGCAGGATCATTGGCTGCCGCCGGACAATATCCAGGAGCACCCGACGCTGGTCGTGGCGCGGCGCACCTCGCCGACCAACATTGGCCTGTCCCTGCTGGCGAATCTGTCCGCGTGGGATTTCGGCTGGCTCCAGCTCGGCGCGGTCGCGGAACGTACTGCCCTCACCTTCGATACCCTGGACCAGCTGCCGCGCCATCGCGGCCACTTCCTGAACTGGTATGACACCGAAACCCTGGCGCCGCTGCAGCCGCGCTACGTCTCCACCGTGGACAGCGGCAACCTGGCCGGCCACCTGCTGACGCTGCGCCAAGGCCTGCTCGCGCTGGTGGACGCGCCGGTGCTGGCGCCACACACCTTCGATGGCCTGGCCGATACGCTCGGCGTGCTGGAAGAGGAACGGCAGCGCCATCGCCCCGCTGACGCACTACTGGGCGAGGCGCTCAACCATCTTCGCCAGCGCCTGGCATCAACGCGTACCGACCGCCCCCGTGGGACCGCACAGCTGCTTGCCCGGTTGCAGGAGCTGGCCGCTCTGGCCGACGCCGTGCTGGCGCAGTGGCCGGCACCAGAGTCGCCCGAAGAAGGTGCGCTGCACTGGCCGGCCCTGTTCGCTGCCGAATGCCATGCCGCCCACGCGACGCTCGCCGACCTCCCTGCCGATGCCGGCGCGGACGTGGAGGCGCCGGTGCCCAGCCTGCGCCAGCTGGCCGCCCTGCCCGGTTCCGCCGGTGCCGACGCGCGCGTGCGCATCGAGCAGCTGCAGGCGCTGGCGCACCGCGCCGGGCAGTTCTCGCTGATGGAATACGGGTTCCTGTTCTACCGTACCCGCAACCTGCTCTCGATCGGCTACAACGTCGACGACCACCGTCTCGACAACAGCTTCTACGACCTGCTGGCCTCCGAAGCGCGGCTGTGCGCCTTCGTCGCCATCGCCCAGGGCCAGTTGTCACAGGAGAGCTGGTTCGCACTCGGCCGGATGCTCACCGAGGTCAACGGCACGCCGACGCTGTTGTCATGGAGTGGCTCGATGTTCGAGTACCTCATGCCGCAGCTGGTGATGCCCAGCTATCCGGACACGTTGCTCGACCAGACCGCGCGGCATGCGGTCGAGGCGCAGATCGTCTACGGCCGTAGCTTGAATCTGCCGTGGGGCGTGTCCGAGTCCGGCTACAACGCCGTCGATGCCCGCCTGAACTACCAGTATCGTGCGTTCGGCGTGCCCGGGTTGGGCCTCAAGCGCGGCCTGGGCCAGGACCGGGTGATCGCGCCGTATGCCAGCATGATGGCGCTGATGGTGGCACCGGAGGCGGCGTGCCAGAACCTCCAGGCACTCGAAGGCCTGGGGTTCTCCGGGCGCTTTGGCATGTACGAAGCGATCGACTACACCCCTGCCCGGCTACCGCCGGGGCACGATCACGTCCTGCTGCGTTCATTCATGGCCCACCACCAGGGCATGGGCCTGCTGTCGCTGGATTACCTGTTGCGCGACCAGCCGATGCAGCGCCGTTTCGTTGCCGATACCGAGTTCCAGGCGACCTTGTTGCTGCTGCAGGAACGCATCCCGCGCATCGGCGTATTCCATCCGCATGAGGTCGAAGCCCTGGGCGAGCACTCGGCCATGACCGAGCACGAGACCTCCCTGCGCGTCCTGCGCGACCCGGCCGGCCCGCGCCCGGAAGTGCAGCTGCTCTCCAACGGGCGCTACCACGGCATGCTGACCCATGCCGGCGGCGGCTACAGCCGCCACGGCGACCTGTCGCTCACCCGCTGGCGCGAAGACGGCACCACCGATGCCTGGGGCACGTTCTGCTACCTGCGCGACGTGGACAGCGGCGAGTTCTGGTCTGCCGCCTATCAACCCACCTGCGTGGCGCTGGACCATTACGAGGCGATCTTCTCCGACGCCAAGGCAGAGTTCCGTGGTGCCCGCCGCGGCTGCGAGAGCCATCTGCAGGTCGCCATTTCCGCCGAGGATGACATCGAGCTCAGGCGCCTGCGCCTGACCAACCGCGGCCGTCGCCAGCGCACGGTGGAAATCACCACCTATGCCGAAGTGGTGCTGGCCCCCGCAGCGTCCGACGACGCGCATCCGGCCTTCAGCAACCTCTTCGTGCAGAGCGAGATCCTGGCCGCCAAGCAGGCCGTGCTCTGCACGCGCCGACCCCGTTCGCACGACGAAGTGCCACCGTGGATGTTCCATCTGGTCGCGGTGCATGACGCCGAGGTGGTGTCGATCTCCTACGAAACCGACCGTGCGCGCTTCCTGGGCCGTGGCAACACGCCGCGGACGCCGCAGGCGTTGACCACCGATATCGACCTCTCCGGCACGGACGGCTCGGTGCTCGACCCGATCGTGGCCATCCGCGTCCGCGTGGTGCTGGAGCCCGAGCAGACCGTGCAGCTGGACATGGTGTATGGCATCGGCGCCGACCGCACCGGCTGCGAGGCGATGGTCGACAAATACCGTGACCGCCGCCTGGCGGACCGTGTCTTCGACCTGTCCTGGACACACAGCCAGGTGGTGCGCCGTCAGATCAACGCCAGCCAGGCCGAGGCCTCTCTGTACGAGCGCCTGGCCAGCCACGTGCTGTATGCCAATCCGCTCCTGCGCGCGGGCGACGCCGTCCTGCAGCAGAACCAGCGCGGACAATCCGGGCTGTGGGGCCATGCCATCTCGGGCGACCTGCCCATCGTGCTGCTCAAGGTCACCGACGCGGAGAACGTGGAACTGGTCAGGCAGCTGGTGCAGGCGCACGCGTATTGGCGCCAGAAGGGACTCAACACGGACTTGGTGATCTGGAACGACAGCAAGGCCGGCTATCGGCAGGAGCTGCAGGACCAGATTCTGGGGATGGTGGCCGCCAGTTCGGAGACCGGGCTGCTCGATCGCCCTGGCGGCATCTTCGTGCGGCCGGTGCAGAACATGAGCCACGAGGACCGCGTTCTGCTGCAGGCGGTGGCACGGGTGGTGCTCAGCGACGAGGACGGCACGCTGGCCGCGCAGGTGGGGCGCCAGCCGCTGCCCGTGCGACGGATACCGGCGCTGGTGCCGCAGGCGGAGCAGCAGGAGCTGGCACTGGCGATGGACGCGACGCCCGGGCTGCCCGTCGTCGCCAACCCGGGACCCGAACCCGGACTGCCCCCGGGTGTCGAGCACGACGAGGAGGTGGACGACCCGTGGCCGTTCCTTCCGTACCGCGGCGCTGGCCGATTCGACAACGGCACCGGCAGTTTCAGCGAGGATGGCCGCGAGTACGTGGTGGTGGTACGCGAAGGTGCCCCGACGCCGGCACCGTGGGCCAACGTGATCGCGAACGCCCGTCTCGGCACGGTCGTCAGCGAGAGTGCGCCGGGCTATACCTGGTTTGAAAACGCACACGAATTCCGCTTGACGCCCTGGCTCAACGATCCGGTGTCGGATACCGGCGGCGAGGCCTTCTACGTGCGCGATGAGGACACCGGCCGTGTCTGGTCGCCGATGCCGTTGCCATGCCGGGGCACCGGTGCGTACCGTACCCGCCATGGCTTCGGCTACACGGTCTACGAGCACGTCGAAGACGGCATCGCCAGCGAGTTGTGGGTCTTCGTCGATGTCGCCGCGCCGCTGAAGTTCTCGGTCCTGCGCTTGCACAACCTGTCGGGCCGGCCACGGCGCCTGTCGGCCATCGGCTACGTGGAGTGGGTCATGGGTGACCTGCGCCCGAAGTCGCGCATGCACGTGGTCACCGAACGCGACCCGCAGACCGGGGCGCTGCTGGCGCGCAACAGCTACAGCACCGAATTCGGCGGCCGGATGGCCTTCTTCGACACCGATGCCGAGGGCTGCGGCTGGACCTGTGACCGCCTGGAGTTCATCGGCCGCAACGGCGGATTGCACGCACCTGCAGCGTTGCGTCGCGAGCGTCTGGATGCCCGGGCCGGCGCGGGCCTGGATCCCTGCGCGGCGATCCAGGTGCCGCTGGAGCTGGCGCCTGGCGACCGCAGTGAAACCACGTTCCGCCTTGGCGCGGGGCGCGACCGCGAGGAAACGCTGGCGTTGGCACGCAGCCGCCAGGGCAATCAGGAAGCCATCGATGCGCTGGATGCCGTGCGCATCCACTGGCGCAATGTGCTTGCCACGGTGCAGGTCCGCACGCCGGACCCGGCGTTCGACGCACTGGCCAATGGCTGGCTGGTCTATCAGACCCTGGGCTGCCGCTACCTGGCACGCAGTGGCTACTATCAGTCCGGCGGCGCGTTCGGCTTCCGCGACCAGCTGCAGGACGCGCTCGCCCTCGTACACGCGCGCCCGGACCTGACCCGCGAACACCTGCTGCTCTGCGCGGCACATCAGTTCACCGAAGGCGATGTGATGCACTGGTGGCACCCGCCGCAGGGTCGCGGCGTGCGCACCCGCTGCTCGGACGACTATCTGTGGCTGCCCCAGGGCGCATGCCGCTACCTGGAGGTCACCGGCGACGCCAGCGTGCTGGACGAAGTGGTGGGCTACATCGAGGGTCGCGCGGTGACGCCGGAGGAGGAAGGCTACTACGACATGCCCACCCTTTCGGCGCAGCGCGGCACACTGTATGCGCACTGCGTCGTCGCGCTGGAGCGTGGGTGCCGGTTGCTCGGCGAACGTGGGCTGCCGTTGATGGGCAGCGGCGATTGGAACGATGGCATGAACCGCGTCGGCGACCAGCAGCGCGGTGAAAGTGTGTGGCTCGGCTTCTTCCTGCATGACACGCTTCGGCGCTTCATCGGGCTGGCCAACGCGCGTGGCGATGCCGCCCGTGCGCAATGGTGCGAAGAACAGGCCGAACGCCTGCGTCAAAACCTGGAACAGCATGCCTGGGACGGCGCGTGGTATCGCCGTGCCTGGTTCGATAACGGCGCCATGTTGGGCTCGTCACAGAACCAGGAGTGCCGCATCGATTCGATCTCCCAGAGCTGGTCGGTGCTGTCAGGCGTGGCCGCGCCTGAGCGTGCCACGCAAGCCCTGGATTCGCTGTACACGCATCTTGTGCGAAAGGACGCCAAGCTGATCCAGCTCCTCGACCCGCCCTTCGACCAGACCACGGAGGACCCCGGCTACATTCGGGGTTATGTACCGGGCGTGCGCGAGAATGGCGGCCAGTACACCCACGCGGCGGTGTGGGCGGCGATGGCATTCGCCCAACAGGGCGATGCGGTGCGTGCCTGGGAGCTGGCCGGCATGATCAACCCCCTGAACCACACGCTGGACGCCGAGGCGGTCCAGACCTACCGCGTCGAACCCTATGTGTTGGCTGCCGATGTCTATGCTGTGTCGCCGCACGTCGGGCGAGGCGGCTGGACCTGGTACACCGGGTCGGCCGGGTGGATGTATCGCCTGCTGGTGGAATCCCTGCTCGGCATCCGTCGCGACGGTGATCGACTGTCGCTTGAACCTTGCCTGCCCGATCACTGGCCGTCGTTCGAGCTCAGCTACCGCTTCGGGCGCAGCCTGTACGAGTTCGTGGTGACCCGCACTGCGCAGGGTCAGCCGACCCTGCATGTGGATGACGTCCTGCAGCCGGACCTCACCGTCCTGCTCCGCGACGACGGTCATTACTACCGTGTCGCGCTTGATCTGGGTGCACCGCCGGGATGAACGTTCGTCCCGAGATACAGGTGCAACTTGATGCGCTGGCCGACAAGCTGGACCACTGGGTGGCGCGCGTGCGCCACCCAGCGCAATTCTGGACACAGTTTGAACAGCTGGCTGGCGAGATTCTCGACCAATGCGCGAACGCGGAAAGGGACCATGCGTGTGCGTGCATCCAGGCCATGCTCGAACGCCATGCGCTGGAACTCCCGTCCTGGTTCGAACGCGGCGACACCCGGCCGCCGGGGAAGCCGGGAGGGTGATAGTCCGAACGGATGGGAGACGAGGCATCGTCCGGAAACTGACGCAAGCGGCGCGCGAATCCCTGGCTCGCGCTCGGCTGCCCCACACCTGCTACCTGGGCAGGGTCATCGCCCGCTCCAAGCCGCCAACCGCCAGTCGCGCGGACTCCAGCAGGCGATCATGGTCGTGCCCTCTGCGCGCATTCGTGGACAGACCCATCATCACCGTTGTCATGTAGTCCATCACGCGGTCAGCGGCCTCCGGGTGGTGAGCCGCGACGAAGTCACGGATCGCAGCTTCAGCACCGACCAGGAACACCATGGCCGCCCGCTTGGCGTCCTCGTCGATGGACTGCACCCCTTCGATGACCATGCACCCGGACGCGCCCGCCTTGCCCGCGTAGCGGCATGCGGCGTCCTCAAGTACAGCGGCCAGGCACTCGATGACGGGCCGGGCCGGATCCAGCAGCTGCCGCAGTGGGATGGCTCCGTCACATGCATATCGGTCCAGTACCCGGCCAAACAGCTCGGCCTTGCTGCCAAATGCGGCGTAGAAGCTGGGGGGATTGATCCCCAGGGTCCCGGTGATGTCTGCCACGCTTACGTCGTCATAGCTGCGCTGATGGAACAGATGCTGTGCAGTCGCCACGGCAGCGTCGGGGTCGAACGCCCGGGGACGACCGCGGGGACGGGATTGTTTTGTATCGCCCACTATTAAATTCCTTGACAGCTGCCGCAGGCCATTTATATAGTGGATGCTACATTATTCAGCAAGGCGTGTCCAATGATGGCGTTCAAGAGCAAGAAGGTGCTGGTCCTGGGTGGCAGCCGTGGCATCGGTGCCGCGATTGTCCGCCGCTTCGTGGCGGACGGGGCTTCGGTGACCTTTACCTACAGCGGGTCCCCGGACGCGGCGCATGCGCTGGCCGCAGAAACCGGCGCGACGGCCGAGAAGACCGACAGTGCGGACCGTGAGGCGGTGATCGCGCGCGTTCGCGACACCGGTCCGCTGGACGTTCTGGTGGTGAACTCGGGCATCGCGATCTTCGGCGATGCATTGGAGCAGGACCCTGACGCCGTGGACCGCCTGCTGCGCATCAACGTGCATGCGCCGTACCACGCCTCGGTCGAGGCGGCGCGCACGATGGGCGACGGCGGCCGCATCATCGTGATCGGCTCGGTGAACGGCGACAGGATGCCAGTCCCGGGCATGGCATCCTACGCGGTGAGCAAGTCTGCCCTGCAGGGGCTGGCACGCGGCCTGGCCCGGGACTTCGGGCCGCGCGGCATTACGATCAATATTGTTCAGCCCGGTCCCATCGATACGGATGCCAATCCCGAGGACGGCCCCATGAAAGATCTGATGCACAGCTTCATGGCGATCAAACGTCACGGTCGCCCGGAGGAAGTGGCTGGCATGGTGGCCTGGCTGGCCGGGCCGGAGGCAAGCTTCGTGACGGGGGCAATGCATACGATTGACGGTGCGTTTGGCGCTTGAGGTGCCAAGCGGTCAACCTGACCCACAGCCTAGAGAGCGCCAACCCGGATGCCGGTAGCTCGGCGGCAAGGAAGAAACCGCATACGGCGGCCTTCGCAGCCTCCAAGCGAAGGAGTCACACGCCGCGCGGCTTGAGGCTGGGATGGTAGGGGCGACCTGGGAAGCAGCGGACCAACGGTCCGCTCTACGGTGTTCCGCGCCCTGGGCGGGACGGGGAGTCTGTTTGCTCAGCGCGACAGGTCCATCAGTAACGGGTCCGTCAGTCACCACCACCTATTCCGCGTTGCCTCGGGACCGCCCGACCAGCAGCGTGCGGGGTTGGCGCTGGGCGACGGCCTCGCGTCGTCTGCGCCGGCCATCCGTGGCCAGGCGCGTGCGCAACGTGGCGTCGCCAACCGCCGGGCGCGGATCAACCCGATACGACAGCGGGAATCTTGATGGATTTGACGTTGACAAACTCCTTCAGACCCTCAGGACCGTGCTCACGCCCATAGCCGGAGGCCTTCACACCCCCGAAGGGAAGCGCGGGGGACGCCACGTCGAAGGTGTTGATGAACACCATGCCGGTGTCGAAGTACGTGCTCGCCAGTTCCCGGGCGCGGTGGACGTCTCGGCTGAAGATGCCCCCGCCCAAGCCGTAGCGACTGTCGTTGGCGATGCGCAGCGCATCTTCATCGTCCTCGGCGCGGATGATGGCCGCCGCAGGACCGAACAGCTCATCCTCGTAGGCCACCTGGCCCGGTGCCACATCCGCCAGCACCGTGGCCGGGTAGAACCAGCCGGTGCGGTCTGGCACCTCACCGCCAACCACCAGGCGTGCGCCCTGCTCCACGCTCTTGGTCACTTGTTCGTGCAGCTTGTCACGCTGCGCCTTGGAGACCATGGGGCCGAGCTGGGTGTCGTCGGCGTTCGGGTCGCCCATCCGGATCGCCACGAACGCCTTGGCATAGGCGCTGACGAAGGCCTCGTAGTTCTTCTTTGTCACGATAAAGCGCTTGGCGTTGACGCAGGTCTGCCCGTTGTTGAACAGGCGGCCTTTGACGCAGGTCGCCACGGCCAGATCCAGGTCGGCATCGTCCAGCACCAGATAAGCATCGTTGGAGCCCAGCTCAAGCACCGTCTTCTTGAGGGCTGCCCCCGCCTTCGCGGCCACGGTACGCCCTGCCGCTTCGCTCCCGGTCAGTGTCACCGCGCGCACCAGATCGTTTTCCACGATGGCATTGGACTGGTCGTGGCTGATCAACAGTACGCCGAACAGCCCTTTGGGCAGCCCGGCACTTTCGTAGATGTCACGCAGCAGCAACCCACTGCCGGTGCAGCTCTCGGCGTGTTTGAGCAGCACGCCATTGCCGGCCATCAGGCTGGCGATGGAGTAGCGGATCGCCTGGTAGGCCGGGAAGTTCCAGGGCTGGATGCCGTACACCACACCGATCGGCGCGTGGGTGACGACGCCCGTGGCGCCCTCCACATCCCGCTCCTCATCAGCCAGAACGACAGGGCCCTGCTTGGCGGTGTAGTCACAGATGCTGGCACACAGCTCGATTTCAGTACGGCTGTCTTCAATGAGCTTGCCGACCTCGTCGGTCATCAGCTGTGCGAACTCCTCCTTCCGCTCGCGAAGTGCCTTGGCAATGCCGGCAATCACCTTTGCTCGCTCATCGAGACTGCGGAGACGCCATTGCGTAAAGGCTTCATGGCTCGCCTTGACGACGGCAGCGGCTTCGGCGTCAGACATGTAGGAATAGGTGGCGACCACGTCTTCGGTCAGCGGATTTACCGTGGTGAGTTGGCTGTTGGGCATGGAAAAGGACTCTTCACTTCAAAACGGGGGTCGGTAAAGAGTCGCCGTCGTGCAGTTTCCAGGCCGTGAATTCCTGGACGACGTGCATCACTGCGGGTTCACTGAATCGCATTCCTGCCGCTTGATTTCGATGGCATACGCATCGAGCGTGTCGCCGGGTCCAGCGGCGCATATGCGCTTACCTGTAGGGTGGACGCGAGGCTGCTGTGAGGGGTGCCGGTGATACCCACTTCATCGCGGTGCTATAGCTGCGCAGTCCCATCCTTCTCCCACCTCAGCGTGAATGTCACCTCCATCTTCTGGCCTGGCACCAGCCGCCGCGGCGCCAGGGTAAACCCATCCGGCGGACCGGTCTGAGGCTCCACGCACGTCGCGTGTCCAGCACCGTCATACACCACCCAGTGATCCGTATCCGCCCACAGCCGCAGGCGCTGGTTGCCAGACACCAGCGTCACCTCGGCTTGATTGATGAAACAGTCATCCCAAGGTCCGGGCGCGGGGCTGACGCAAGGCAACATGGCAATGCCCTCCCCGTCCCGTGGATACATCGCACTGGGTGAGAACAGCACCTGATCCGGCTTGCGGAACCAGGGATGAAAGCCGAGCACGGCGGGCATCGCCTGGTCGCCAGCCTGGACGGAGAGGTGCAGGTCCAGGCAATCCGGCCGTACGTGGATGCTCTGCGTCGCAGTGCCACCGAAGGGCCAGTAAGCGTCCTTGGGCAGCGCCAGCGACAACGTCACCACCTCCGCGCCGATGCTCTCGATGTGCCAGGGCCGCGTAAAACCGACCCCGTGGATAGCGTGCGCCCCAAAGTTCGCAGGCAACTCCATTGCCCTGCCGTCAAAGACAAAGCGTCCCTGCCGAATGCGTCCGGCCCAAGGCACCATCGGGTAGCACCCCCAGCCGATGGCAGCCGCACTACCCTCGTGTTCGCCCACCAGCCACTCCACGCCGTCGTAGCGCAGATGGGCAATGCGCCCACCGGCTTCCGGGGCGAGCGCGACCTCCAGCTTGCCTGCACGCAACCAGTAAAGGCGGCCGGCAGGCAGCGGCGCCTGCGCATCGTCCCTGGGTGAGGCCGTTTCAAGCGCCATAGGGATCAATCGTCCGGATGCTGCCGTCCGCGTTCATGTGCAGCGGTGTGCACTTGACCGAGCGCAGGTGGGTCACCCCGCCGGACAACACGGCGTCATGGTAGAACAGGTACCACTGCCCTTCGAAGGCGCAGATGGAGTGGTGCGTGGTCCAACCCACCACGGGCGTGAGGATCACGCCGCCATAGGTGAACGGTCCGTACGGGCTGTCGCCGATGGCATAGCAGAGCAGATGCGTGTCACCCGTGGAGTACGACAGGTAATAGCGCCCCTGGTATTTGTGCAGCCACGGTCCCTCGAAGAACCGGCGCGCGTGGTCGTCGGCGCGCAGCGGCTGCCCGTGCTCGTCCAGGATGATGATCTCGCGCGTGGGTTCGGCAAGGCGGGTCATGCTGGCATCCAGCCGGCCAACCCGTGGGCCGAGTGCAGGCGCGTCTCCGGTCAGCTCTTCGTGCGATGCGTCGTAACGGTTGTCCCGGTACTTCTGCAGCTGACCACCCCAGATGCCGCCGAAATAGAGGTAGTGCGTGCCGTCGTCGTCCTCGTACACGGCAGGATCGATCGAGTACGTGCCCTCCATGGGCGCGGGTTCGGGGGTGAACGGACCCTCCGGGCGATGTGACGCGGCTACGCCGATGCGGAACATACCCTGCCTGTCCTTGGCCGGGAAGTAGAGGTAATAGCGTCCGTCCCGGCTGGCCGCGTCGGGCGCCCACATCTGCTGTGCGGCCCACGGCACGTCGCGGACATGCAGCGCCACGCCGCAGTCGGTGGTCTCGCCGTCGGGCGTGTCCATCCGCAGTACGTGGTAGTCCTCCATGCCGAAGTGACCGCCCTCATCGTCGAAGGGTGCGCCGCTGTCGATGTCGTGCGACGGGTAGATGTACAGGCGCCCCTCGAACACATGGGCCGACGGATCGGCCGTGTAGATGTGGGTCACCAGCGGCGGGGAGATCGCGTGTGCCGTGAGGTGATCCCCGGTGCCGCCCTGCCGGCGCGCATGCAGGTCCTGCTCGATGCGGGCTTCCATCTTCTTGTCGATCTCATAGAGCAGGAGCAGCACGACCGCGAGCAGGAACGGCAGGGAGCAGTACACACTCACGGTCAGGCGGATGCCGTCCACCACGGCCTGGGGTTGCTGTTCCGCGCCCGCCTGGTAGCCGTGGTGCGCCAGAATGCCGGCGACCAGTGCGCCGCCGATGCTCAGGCCGATCTTCAGGCCACACAACATCGCCGAAAAGATGATCGCGGTGGCGCGGCGGTGGTTCTTCCACTCGGAGTAATCGGCGACGTCGGCGATCATCGCCCACAGCAGCGGGATGGTGATGCCGTAGAAGAACCCGTGCAGCATGAAGGACGCAAAGCCCACGGCAACCGCCGTAGGCGGGAGGAAGTAGAACGCAAGCAGAAACAGGGTGGACACCAACAGCGCGCCGCCAAAGACACTGCGCTTGCCGAAGCGATCGGCGAAATGGCGGGAGACGCCAATGCCCAGGATCATGCACAGGATGCCGCAGGCGTTGAACAGGCTGAACGCAGAGGTCGCCGGATCCTCCGGCCAGGTGAAGCCGGACAGACCCCATCCATTGAGCGTCGCGTTCAATCCCCCGATGAAGTGGTTGAAGCCGGACGTGTCGAGGAAGCCCGCCAATGCGGCTTCGCTCATGTAGTACTGGAAGTAGTAGATGTACGTGCCGCCCTTGAGGGCCAGGTTGATGAAGACCAGCACGGTGAGGGCCAGCATCACTTTCCACGGCCGGTTGCGCAGCAGGTCGGTCAGATCCTGCAGCACCCCGCCCGTCTGCTCCCTCGCAGGCACGATGCGCTCGCGCGTGGTGGCAAAGGTGATCAGGAAGAACAGGGTTCCCACTACGGCAAAGACGGTCATCACCCGCTCGAAGCCCTGCACGCGATCGCCGTCGCCCAGGATCAGCACCAGCGGCAACAGCAGTACCTGGATGATGAACTGCGCAATCATGACCGCCACGAAGCGGTAGGCCGAGAGGCTGTTGCGCTGGGCCATGCTGCCGGTCAGCACCCCGCTGAGCGCGGAATACGGCAGGTTGTTGGCCGCATACACCAGCATCAGCAGGCCATAGGTGGTCAGGGCGTAGATGACCTTGCCGTGCTCACCGAGGTCCGGCGTACTGAACGCGAGGAGCGACAACACGCCGAACGGGATCGCCGTCCACAGGATCCAGGGCCGGAACTTTCCCCATCGGGTGGCGGTGCGGTCGGCCGCGATGCCGATCAGCGGCGTGAAGACAAACGCGCCCAGCAGACCGATCACGAAAATGATCGTGGCCGCCGTGGCGGGCGGTAACCGGTACACATCGGTATAGAAGAAGGCCAGGTAGGTGATCAGCGTCTGGAAGATCAGGTTGGCCGCAAGGTCGCCCAGGCTGTAGCCCAGCTTCTCCCGGATCGACAGCGTGTGCGCGGGGGTCTCCACGGATCGCGAATCAGTCACGATTCGCCTCCACGTTGAAGCGGGCCTGCACGCGGGCATCGGCGCTTGAGCCGCCTATCCGCACCTCGTACGCCCCGGGCGGCACGCGATAGGCGCCGCGCGCTTCGTCGTACTCGCGCAGCGCCTGGTGCGCGTCCAGGTTGAACGCCACGGTGCGCCGCTCGCCCGGGGCCAGGTGAACGCGCTGGAAGCCACGCAGGGTCTGCTGCGCGTCCCCTGCTCCGGCGGCCAGGCGTCGCACATACAGCTGCACCACTTCATCGCCCGCGCGCTTTCCGGTGTTGGTCACGTCCACCTGCAGCTTGAGCGTGCCGTTATCGGCAATCCGGGGCGCATCGGCGCGGAGACTGCCGTAGTCGAACCGGGTATAGGACAGCCCATAGCCGAAGGGATACAGCGGTGTGCCGCGGAAGTAGCGGTAGGTGCGGCCTTCCATCGTGTAATCGTCGAACGCGGGCATCGCCTGGTCCGCGGTGTAGAACGTCACCGGCAACCGGCCGCCCGGGTTGACGTCGCCGAACAGCGCGTTGCCCACGGCCGTGCCGCCGCGTTGCCCGGGATACCAGCTCATCAGAATCGCGGACAGATTCGCCTGGGCCCACTCCACCGCCAACGCCGAACCCCCCGTCAACACCATCACAACCGGCTTGCCGGTGGCGTGCAACGCTTCCAGCAGGGCGCGCTGCGTCGCGGGCAGGCGCAGGTCGGTGCGGTCGCCACCGGCAAAGCCGGGGTAATTGACCGTCATCTCTTCACCCTCCACGTCGCCGGTCAGCCCACCGACGAACACCACCACATCCGCGCTGCGGGCGGCATCGACGGCCTCCTCGAACGGCGGCTTTGCCCCCGGCATGCGCCAGCCCAGGCGCACGCCGGCGTCGCGCTCGGCATCGTAGTACTCCAGCTTCAGGTCGTACGCACGGCCCGCCTGCAGGTCCAGCTCCACACCATCGCTGCGCAGGCGATCGCTGTTGGCCCAATGGTCCAGTACCCGCTTGCCGTCCACGTAGAGGCGGAAGCCGTCGTCGGCGGCCGCCTCGATCCGGTAGCGTCCCGACACCGGCGGCAGCAGCTGGCCACGCCAGCGGATGCTGAACCCGTCGTTGGGAATGCCCTGCCCTGGCGCCGCCTCGCCGCGGGCCAGCAGGTTGTCGGTCGGTGAACCGCGGTCCCAACGGAAGCCGATCTGTGCATCGGTGCGGACCAGTGCCGGCGTCCCGGAGAGATCGGCCGTGCGGAAGTACTCACCGCGCAGGCCACGTTAGGGGGAATCGGCCGAGGGGCGCAGGTAGGCCGCTTCGATCAACGGCGTTGCCCCGGGATCGTCGCGCCCTTCGACCAGGTCCACGCCGCGCGCGTACCGCACCTCCACGCCCTGGGCCGCGTCACGGATCCCCTGCAGGATCGTTACCGGCGCTGCCGGCGTGCCGAAGTAGTTGCCGAGCAGTGCCATGGTGTCATCGGCAGTGGGACCGATCACGGCAATGCGCTTGAGGCTGCGTGACAGTGGCAGGACGCCGTCATTCTTCAGCAGCACCAGCGATTCCTGGGCGGCCTTCAACGCCAGCGCATCGTGTGCCGGGGCCTGGTTCACCGACGCGGGAATCCGCGCCCAGCGCACGCGCTCGGGTGGATCGAACATGCCCAGCCGCATCCGCGCGGCGAACAGGCGCGTCACCGCGTCATCGATCTCCGCCTCGCTGATCAGGCCCTGCCGCACGGCCGCCGGCAGCGTCGCGTATTCCTGGCCGCACTCCAGCTCGGTGCCGTTCTTGACGGCCAGCGCCGCCGCAGCCTCGCGGGTGGGCACGATCTTGTGATGCTTCCAGATGTCGACAATGGCCCAGCAGTCAGATACCACGTAGCCCTTGAAGCCCCAGTCGCGGCGCAGCACGTCGCGCAGCAGGAACTGGCTGGCGCTGGCGGACTCGCCGTAGACCCGGTTGTAGGCGCCCATCACCGCATCTACCTGCCCCTCTTTCACCAGCGCCTCAAACGCCGGCAGATAGGTGTCGTAGAGGTCGCGCCTGCTCGGGCGGGCGTCGAAGTGGTGACGGTCGGCCTCGGGGCCGCTGTGCACGGCCAGGTGCTTGGCCGTGGCGTCGAGCTTGCGGTACACCGGGTCGTCGCCCTGCAGGCCTTGCACGAAGGCAACGCCCATCCGTGCGGTGAGGTACGGGTCCTCACCGTAGGTCTCCTGGCCCCGCCCCCAGCGCGGGTCACGGAAGATATTGATGTTCGGCGACCAGTAGGTCAGCCCCTGATAGCGGCCATGCGATCCTTCACGGACGAACTGGTGATGCTTGGCGCGCGCTTCGTCGCTGATGGTGGTCGCCACCTGCCCCATCAACGGCACATCGAACGTGGCCGCGAGCCCGATGGCCTGCGGAAACACCGTGGCCTGCCCTGCGCGCGCGACGCCGTGCAGTCCTTCGTTCCACCAGTCGTAGGCCGGCACGCCCAGGCGCTCGATGGCAGGGGCGGCATTCTGCATCTGCGCCGCCTTCTCCTCCAGGCTCATCTGCGCCACCAGCGCGGCGGCCCGGGTTTCAAAGCTGGCCGAGGGGTCGAGCCAAGGCTGGGGTCCGGCGGCGTAACCGACGTTCGCCAGGGCAGCGGCGGCGCATAGCGCCAGCGTGCGGACGATGGGCATGCGCGTCATCATTTGCTCCTCAAGGCACGCTCATCGCGCGCGAATGGTCCCAGCAGGGCGCCGACAAAACCGCCGGCACGATCAGTACTCAATACGGTGCCGTCCACGTTGTCGGCGAGTGTCTGCCAGCCACGGCCGTCGCCCGTGTCGAACGCGAACGCATAGTGGCCTGCGTCACCTGCAATCCGCAGGTGCAGTGACGGGGTGGCGTCCAGCTCACGGCTGGCCAGCGTCCTGGTCGCGCCGCCGCCGTCGCGCACCTCGAGGAAGACCGCAACACGGTCGCCGCCGAGGCTGCGGACGCCAAGGAAATACCAGTACGCCTCGCTCTGGAACGCGGCCAGGCCGGCCGCCACCCCTGCCGCCGGGCGCGTCATCGCGGTGCTGGCCTCGAAGCGCAGATGCTGCTGGCGGCGTCCCAGGAAGGCCGGGTTGCGCAGCGTGTCCAGATTCTCCGGCAGCGGGTGCACCGCCAAGCTGCCCGGCCGCCCGCGCAGGTCTGCCCAGGCCTGCTTGGGAACGCGCACGTGCATCCATCCCGTGCCCAGCACCGGGGCATCGAACGCATCGCGGTCGACGAAGTTGCCGGTGGACGGTGCCTGCGACGCCTCGCCCTGCATCCACGCCGGTGCCTTGACCGCATACGGGATGGCCTGGCCGGCCGGCAGGATCACCGGCCAGCCATTCCGCCATTCCACCGGAAGCAGATACGTCTCCCTGCCGGTGTTGTAGTGGCGCGTGTCGTAATTGCGACTGGCAAGGAACACCGCCCACCAGGAGCCGTCCGGCCCTTCCACCAGATCGGCATGCCCGGCATTGGTGATCGGCAGCGGCCGGTCATCGGGCAGGTCGCGCTGGGTGAGAATCGGATTGCCCGCATACGGCACGTAGGGACCCCAGACGTCGCGGCTGCGCAGCACCACCTGGGAATGCTGTGGCCCGGTGCCGCCCTCGGCGTCGGAGAGGTAGTACCAGCCATCGCGCTTGTACAGGTGTGGCCCTTCGATCCAGATCGGGTTCTTCGCCGGCTCCACGCCGCCGTCGATCAGCACCTTGCGCGGCCCTACCGGCTTGAATGCGGCCAACTCGATCTGTTGCATCCAGATGGCGCGATGGCCTTCGTAGCGCTGCGGGCCGGGCGGCACATCGTTGTTCAGCAGGTAGACGGTGCCATCGTCGTCGAAAAACAGCGACGGATCGATGCCCTCCACGCCAGGCAGCCAGTGCGGGTCGGACCAGGGGCCGGCAGGGTCGCGCGCGGTCGCGATGAAGTTGCCGCCGCTGTCCACCGCTGTGGTGACCACATAGAACATGCCGTCGTGGTACGCGATCGCCGGTGCGAAGATGCCGCGCGACACGCTCAGGCCATCGAAATCCAGCTGGCCCGGACGGTCGATCACGTTGCCGATCTGCTTCCAGTGCACCAGATCCATGCTCTCGAACACCGGAATGCCCGGGAAGTAGGTGAAGCTGGAATTGACCAGGTAGAAGCGCCCGTTCGCGCTGACGATGCTGGGGTCCGCGTGGAAGCCGGCCAGGATCGGGTTGCGATAGTGACCGGCTGGAAGGGGTGTTTCAAAGGCCGCGTCGTGACCGGCATATTCGAACCAGTCGAAGTACACCGGCGGCGCAGGTGCAAGCGCAGCGCCAAGTGGCGGCACCGTCGCCGACAACAGCAGAACTATCGTGGCCATCAGCAGACGCATCAGCGAACCTCCGCAGCGTTAAGGGAAAGCTCGAAGGGCCCGGCCGGCGCTCCGCTGCTGTCGCGCAGCGTGCAGACCGGACCGTCCGCCCAGCAATAGCGCACGCGCAACGCAGCGCCCCGGTAGTGCCTGCCGCTGGCCGGCTCCACGCAATCCGCGCAAGAAAGCACAACCTCATGCCCCTCCAGCACCGCATCGGCATAGCCGCAGTGCCGTGCGTCGGCGTCGCAGAGCTCGAATCCTATGGGGCCGTTCGCACCGGTCGTGACCAGGCGGCCAGTGACGCCATCGAACACCACCCGCACCTTGCCCTGTGCGAGCGACGCCGTGCGCGCCGTCGGGCCGGAGGGTGCCAGCGTGCGGTCGCCGTACACCACTTGGTGCGCCACCCGGGCAAGGCGCCGGCCCAGTTCCTGTTTGTTGGGCGGATGGATGTCGTAGGCGTCGCCGATGTCGATGGCCAGCGCAAGCCCGGTGCGCGGGTCTTCGGCCGCGACCCGCCGCTGTGCCTCGCGTACCTGCGCCCAGCCACTGTCCACCGGCGCCACGGGCGGCTGACCGTAGCCGGCCAGCTGCACCACCAGCAGCGGCATCTGCGCACCGAACTGCCTGCGCCAGTCCGTGCGCAGGCCGCGCAGCCGTGCGGCGTAGGCAAGGCCATCCCCGGTGTTGGATTCGCCTTGGTACCACAGCATGCCGCGCAGACCATAGGCACCCAGCGGCGCAATCATGGCGTTGTACAGCGTCGACAGGCCGGTGGCGGCGTGCCACGGCGCGGACGGCGGTGCCTGCGCGCCCGGCGCGACCCGGTACTGCCACGGCGCATCCAGGACGATCCGCGTGCCATCGTCGAGCGCCACGGCGTGGGCATCCGAAGGTCCTGCCAGGCCACCGTCGCCGTACGTGTCCAGCACATTGATCACCACCGTGTTCGCACCTGCGGTCAGCACACCGGTGGGCAGCACATACGATCGCGCCTCGCCCGGACCGTACTGACTGCCCACGGCCACGCCGTTCACCCAGGTCATATCCGTCTCATCGATGGGGCCCAGCGCAAGTCGTGCGCCCTGCGCCGCCTGCGCGGCGGTCAGGGTCACCTGGGTGCGGTACCAGACCATGCCGTTGTAGGTGGACAGCGCCTGCACACCCCAGCGCTCCCATGCCCCAAGCATGGCCGGCGCCGTTTGCCATCCCCTGCCACCTCTACCTGGCTGCCAGGGCCTGTCGTCCGCGACCGCACCCTCGCGCGTTGCCCACCAGTGCTGCCACTGCACGCCCCAGCGTGCGTTTGCCGCGGCCGCATCGCGGGCATACAGCGCGAGCACATCGAGTGCCGGGTCCATGCCGCCCTGTGCGCGCAGCGCATCGGCGCTGGTCCAGGCCTCGATCCGCGAACCGCCCCACGCCGCCTGGATCAGCCCCATCGGAACGGTGACGGTTTTCTGCAGCTCGCGCGCAAAGTAGAAGCAGGCCGCAGAAAAGTCGCGTACCGCCTCCGGCGACGCGGGATGCCACGCAACCGGCGCGCCGAACTGCTGTTGCGGCACGGGGGCCACCGCCTTGGGCACGGTGAACAGGCGGATCGTCGGATGTGTGGCCGAGGCGATCTCGCTGCCCGCGTCGAGTGCGCGCCACACCGGCAGTTCCATGTTCGACTGTCCGGAACACAACCAGACATCGCCCATCTGCACGTCCTGCACCACTTGGCTGCCCTTCCCTGCCTGCACCGACAGTACGTACGGACCGCCAGCGGCGAGAGAGGTGAGCCGTGCCTGCCAGCGACCGCTGGCATCGGCGCGCGTGGTGACGGTTTGCCCCGCCAATGTCACAGACACCGTGGTGCCCGGTGCAGCGTTGCCCCAGACCGGAATCGGCTCGTCGCGCTGCAGCACGGCGTGATCCTGGAACAGCGGATGCAACAGCGTCGGCACCGGTTCCTGCGCCGTTGACGGCACCGCGCAGCAAGCCAGCGCCATTGCCAGCATCCAGCGAATCCACGCCCTATGACTCATCGCCCATCTCCCGGCGCGGAAGGAAACTGCAGGGTTTGGTACCAGTGCAGCGGGTGCGGCGGGGCCATCTCGCCGGCAGGCAGGGGCCTGCCGCTCAACGATTGGAAATACGCCACGCTCGCATCGCGCCACCATTGTGCTTCGCGCAGCTGGATGCGCAGGAACGCGGTGACCTGCGCATGCCGTTGCGCATCCACCCTGCCCCCGAGGCTGGCCCAGGTCGCCTGCATGTCCTGGACCTGGCGCACGCCCTGCGCGTAGCGCCCGACAAGTTCGTCCCACAACGACCTGCCCGACGCCATGCGGTGCTCCCAGGGCACGTGGTGGAACCACAGCAGCAGCGGCTCCGGCACCCGCGCCAGGTCGCCGTACAGCGCGGCCACCTCAGGCGCGTACTGGCCTACCGCGTTGCTGCCACGGGCGGTCCGGTCGAAGCCGATGCCATCGCGGTCGGCGCGGTGGTAGTACACCGACGTCCAGTCCGCGCGCGGGCCGCCGTCGACCCATGGGCCGGGCCCGTAGTGGTGTCCGCGTGCCATCAGGTGGTGCAGGCCCAACGGGGTCATGTAGTTCACGGCGGCCTCCCGCGAGCCCATCATCATCCCGACGATAGGCTGCACGACCGCGGGGTCTGGCGAGAAGGTCATCGCCGCCCAGTCCGCCGCGATAGCGCGGGACGACTGTTGCGGATTCCATGCCAGCCTGCCGAAGGCGTACCAGTTGGCGGGATCGAACTGCGAGCCACTCCAATTGCGATCCGTGCCGATGTTGGCGACGCCGGCCATGCCGGTCAGCGCCTGCGCCACCGTGTCGCCTTGTCCACGGGTTTGGGACTGCAGCACCTCTTCGTACAACGGCCCCAGGTACACCAGATGCGTGGCGAAGCCGAGGTATTCCTTGGTGATCTGAACTTCCATCATCAGCGGCGTGCGCGGCATGGCCCCGAACAGCGGGTGGAACGGCTCGCGGGGTTGGAAGTCGATGGGCCCGTTCTTCACCTGCAGGATCACGTTCGGGCGGAAGGCGCCGTCCAGCCCCGCGAATTCGGTGTACGCCTGTGTGGCACGGTCGGCAGGAACATCGTGCGCGTAGACGAACGCCCGCCACATCACCACGCCGCCGTGCGGGGCCAGCGCATCGGCCAGCAGGTTGGCGCCCTCTGCGTGCGAGCGGCCATAGTCCTGCGGACCCGGCTGCCCTTCGGAATTGGCCTTCACCAGGAAGCCACCGAAATCCGGAATGCGCGTGTAGATCTCGCCGGCCTTGTCCCGCCACCAGCGCTGCACCTCCGGATCGAGCGGATCGGCGGTTTTCAGGCCGCCCAGCTCGATGGGCGCGCTGAAACGCACGCTGAGGTACACGCGGATACCGTAGGGCCGGAACATGTCCGCCAGCGTCGCCGCTTTGTCGAGGTAGTCCGGCGCCAGGCTCTGCGCATTGGCGTTCACGTTGTTGAGCACGGTGCCGTTGATGCCCACCGAGGCGTTGGCGCGTGCGTAGTCGGTGTAGCGCGGGTCGTGCCACTCCGGCAGCGTCTGCCAATCCCACAGCGAGCGCCCGGCGTAGCCGCGTTCGACATAGCCGTCAAGGTTGTCCCAGTGGTTGAGCACGCGCAGCCGCATCCGCGGCGATTCGCGCACCTCCAGCGCGTCCAGTGATGCGCCGGTCTGCAGCAGTCGCAGCAGATGGAACACGCCGTACAGCACGCCGATGTCCCGGGGCGCGGCCACCAGCATGACCTCGCGCCCGTCGATGCGGGTCTGCCGGAGCAGATAGCCTTCGTCGCCCAGCGCGCCAAGCTCCTGGCGTAGCGGCGCGATCAACGTCGACGACTGCGGTGTGCCGATGACCAGTGACGGCTTGATGGCAGGGGCGACATGCATCCGCGGCGCGCTGCCTGTCAGACCGGTGAGGCCGCGTTCCAGCTCCTCGCGCGCGGCACGCTGGATGGGCGTCTGATCCGGAGCGACCATCTCCGCCAGACGCGCGTGGTAATCAGCCGCCAGCGCGGGTTCGAGGGGGGCGTAACGCATCCAGAGCGCGTAGCCATCCTCCGCGCACGCGGAGCCCGTGCACGCCAACAACGCCATCACCGCACCCACCCTCCAATGACACCGCTCGACATCCCAGCCGAAACGCAAGGGGGACAGCAAACCTTGTAAGCTCCGGACGTGCCTTCGATGCGCCAGCGTCGCAACGAGAAACGGGAGCGCGTATTGGACAAGCCGAAGAAATCGGTCCGTCGCAAAACCAGTGGTGTGACGATCGACGAGGTGGCGGCCCTGGCCGGGGTGTCGCCGATGACGGTGTCGCGGGCAATCAACCAGGGCAAGGTGCGCGATGACACCCGCGAACGCGTGATGCGCGCGGTGCGCGAACTGGGCTATACGCCCAACCTGGCCGCCAGCACGCTGGCCGCCGCACAGCACACGCGGATTGCCCTGATCTACACCAATCCCAGCGGCGCTTACCTGCGCGAACTGCTGGTCGGCCTGCTGCGTGTGGCGTCCAATGCCGCCATCCAGCTGGTGGTCGACTACTGGGAGGACTTCGAGCCCGCCGCCGAGCGCAAGGCCGCGCGTGCCTTGGCCGGCCGTGTGGATGGCGTCATCCTGCCGCCCCCGTTGTGCGAGTCGCAGCCGGCGGTAACCGAGCTCATCAAGGCCGGCATCCAGGTGGTCGCGATCGCACCGGGCCACCTGGGTAACGGCATCTCCTGCGTGCGCATCGACGACTTCCAGGCCGGCAGGGAACTGGCCGAACACCTGATCCAGCACGGCCACAGCCGCATCGGTTTCATCTGCGGGCGCAAGGACCTCAGTGCCAGTGCGCGGCGCTACGACGGCTTTGTGACCGCCTTGCACGCGGCCGGGCTGGACGTTGAACCCGGCCTGGTGCAGCAGGGCGACTACACCTACCGCTCGGGGCTCGCCGCCGCCGAGAAGCTGCTGGCCCAGCACCAGCCGCCCACCGCGATCTTCGCCAGCAACGATGACATGGGTGCGGCGGTGATCTCCGTCGCGCACCGGCGCGGCCTGGACGTGCCCCGCGACCTGTCGGTGGTGGGCTTCGATGACACCTCGGCGGCCACCACCGTCTGGCCCGAGCTGACCACCATCCATCAACCCATCGCCGCGATGGCCGACGCCGCCATCGATATCCTGTTGCGCACCATCCGCCGCAAGGGCGAGGACACGCGCGTGTTGACCGACCACGTCATGCCGCACCTTCTGGTGGTGCGCGACTCGGTCGCTCGCCCACCCAAGCGCTGATGGCGCGCGACGCATTGTCACGCGCCCGGGCATGCGAGGGTGGATTCCGCCTCGTTCAAGGCACCCAGCGCAACACGTGACACCGAAAGCGTCATCGCGCCCGCCGTCCCGATTGACCAGGGGCGATCCAGCTTGCCGACATCCGCGCCTGCTGCTGCCAGGCACTTCAAGGGCACGCCCACGCGAGTCCATTGGCCTTTGGGCAGGTTCGCCAGCGTCGGTCCAAGCGCAACACGTGCCGAGCAGCCCGGACCGCAGCCTACCGACAACCACGCCTCGCCCTGGGGCGCGGCGTCCACCCGGAGCGTGGTCAACAGCATCAGGTCACCGTTGCTCTCGCGCTGCAGGTCCAGCGCCGTGTGCGACTGCAACGCGGCAATCGCCTCCCCCTTGCCCGTCCACGCAAGGCGACGACCGTCTTCCTGTGCGAGATGATCCACGCCGGTGACCTGCAGCAGGCCCCCATCGAGGGACTCCGGCACTTTGGTGACGGTCACACCCTGCCCCGTGCTGCCCTCCAGTCGCAGCGCCATGCCGGCGCCGGCATCGCCGCGCGCGAAGAATACGCCGCCCGCGCCTTCATTGCCGGTAACGCCGGAGACTTCCGGCAACGCCGCCAGATCCCCGTCATCGGCATAGGTCAGGCCGAAACCGAAGGCGAACTGCGGGGCGTAGTCCTTCTGCCCGACATTGTTGACGTACTGGATTGCCGTCCGCGGCCAGCTGAAGCTCAGCTTCCCCTTGAAGTCGTGCTGCACGTCGCCCCCCGGCCCACGCAGCAGCACATCGGCAATGCCGCCGCCTTCCGATCCGGGCAGCCAGGCCGCTACGAACGCGTCGGCGGCATTGATCTCCCGGTTCACCCACAGCGGGCGCCCGCTCAGGAACACCGCAACGACCGGAATGCCCTCGGCCTTCAGTCGCTTGATCAACGCAAGATCGGCGTCGTCCCCCGGCTTGTAGGCCAGTGTCGGCAGATCTCCCTGGAACTCCGCATAGGGATTCTCCCCGAACACCACCACGGCGACATCCGGCTTGGTCGCATACTTTCCATCCACCGCCAGCTCCGCCTGACCGCCAGCGGCCTTGGCCTGCTGCGCAATGCCCTCGAAGATGGTGTCCGCATTCGGGAAATCCTTGCGGGTGGTGCCGGTGCCCTGCCAGTTCAGCGTCCAGCCACCCGCCTGTTTGCCGACGTCGTTGGCACCGTCACCGGCGACGAGAATGCGCTGCTTCGGCGACAAGGGCAGCACGCCGCCCTGGTTCTTCAGCAACACCAGCGATTCACGCACCGCCTGACGTGCGACCTCACGATGCGCCGGGGCACCAATAAGCGCAAATTGGCCACCGACCGCGCGCGACGATGGTGTACCCGCCTCGAACAGGCCCAGCCGCATCTTGACCCGCAGGATCCGGCGCACCGCATCGTCCAGGCGTTGCGGGGAGATGATGCCCGCCTTCACCGCGGCCAGCGTGGTGTCATAGAAGCCCTTCCAGCTGTCCGACGCCATGGCCATGTCCAGGCCGGCATTGACGGTGGCCGGGCAATCGGTGGTGGTGCAGCCCTTGACCTGCCCGTGGCCGTTCCAGTCGCCCACCACGAACCCGCCGAAGTGCATGCGCCCCTTCAATGCATCGGTCAGATAAGGCGTGTGACCGTGCATCTTTTCGCCGTTGACGCTGTTGAAGGACGCCATCACCGTCTGCGCACCGGCGGCAATCGCCGGCGGATACCCGGCCGCGTGGATGCGCACCAGCTCGGCCTCGCTGATCCGGGTATCGCCCTGGTCCTTGCCATCGGTCGTGCCGCCATCGCCGAGGAAGTGCTTTACCGACGCGATCACATGGCGACCGTCCAGGAAGGCAGGCGTGCCCACCTTGCCCTGCAGTCCCTCGACCATCGCACCGGCATAGCTGGCCACCACTTCGGGTGATTCGGAATAGCCCTCATAGGTGCGCCCCCAGCGGTCATCCTGCGGGACGGCCACGGTGGGTGCGAACGCCCACTCCATCCCGGTGGCGCGGGTCTCCAGCGCGGTGATCTCACCGATCCGCCGCAGCAGCTCCGGGTTGCGGGTCGCACCCAGGCCGATGTTGTGCGGGAACAGGGTCGCGCCGATGATGTTGCTCTGCCCGTGCACGGCATCGATGCCGAACAGCACCGGAATGGCCTTGCCACCCTGCGAGGTGTCCATCGAGGCCGCGTAGAAGGCGTCGGCGAGCGCCAGCCACTCGGCCGGCGACGCATCGTACCGGCCGCCCGGGTCGGAGTTGCCGCCGGCCAGGATCGAGCCGAGCCGGTACGTGCGGAGGTCATCCGGCGTGATGCTGGCAATATCGCCCTGCACCAGTTGGCCTACCTTCTCCTCCACCGTCATGCTGACCATCAGGTCGGTGATGCGCTTTTCCAGAGCGGGGTCCTCGGCCAGCGGCCAGGTGACCTCCGGCCATGGATTGGGGGCCGCCGTCGCAGCTGCGGGCGCCTTGTCCGCCTTCCCGCAGGCGGCCAGCACCAGCAGCAGCGCGGTCAGCAGCACGCCCTTCCGGGCGCGGGAAGCGCCGTGATTCTTCATCGTGTTCATCCTTCCATCTGCTCCAGTTCCTTGCCCTTGGTTTCGTGCACGTACCTGAGCACGAAGAAGATCGAGATGACGGCCGCCGCCAGGTAGAGGCTGTACGTCGTTGCCAGCCCGGTCCCAGCCAGCAGAATGGGGAAGGTCACCGTGACGGCGAAATTCGCGGTCCACTGCGCCGCCCCCGCCACGGCCAGCCCCGAGCCACGGATCTGGTTGGGGAACATTTCGCCCAGCATCACCCACATCACCGGCCCCCACGAGATGTTGAAGAACACCACGTAGGCATTGGCCGCCACCAGCGCCAACGTGCCCATGCCCGGTGGCAGCTGCAGGTGTGTATCGACCAGGGAGCCGCTGGCGAAGGCCACCACCAACAGCGCCAACGACACCGCCATGCCGGCCGAGCCAGCCCAGAGCAACGGCTTGCGCCCGATGCGATCGATCAGCAGCACGGTGACGATGCAGGCGCCGATGCTGAGTGCACCGGACAGCACATTGATCATCAGCGCGTCGTTCTCGGAGAAGCCGACCGCCTGCCAGAGCACGGCGCCGTAATAGAACACCACGTTGATACCGACCAGCTGCTGGAAGGTGGCCAGACCGATGCCGACCCAGACAATCGGGCGAACCCGGCCGGTCGCCTTGCTGAGGAGGTCCGACAGCCGCGGGCGATGATGGTCGGTTGACAGCGAGGCGTCGATCTCGGCCAGCTTTGCGTGCGCCTCGGCAGCGCCGAACAGCCGCGTCAGCACCTGCAGCGCCTCGTCCTTGCGGCGCTTCACCGCCAGATAGCGCGGACTTTCCGGAATGGTCAGCAACAGCGCCAGGAACAGCAGCGATGGCACCGCCTGCATCCAGAACATCCAGCGCCACGCTGCGTACCCGCCCCACAGCGCTTCGGTGGACGCACCCGCCGTGGCCGCCAGCAGATAGTTGGAGAGGAACGCGACGGTGAGCCCGCTGATGATGGCGATCTGCTGCACCGTGGCCAGGCGGCCGCGGTAACGCGCCGGCGCCACTTCGGCAATGTAGGCCGGCGAGATCACACTGGCCGCGCCCACCGCAAAGCCGCCCATCACCCGCGCAACGATGAACATTGCCGAGGACGACGCCGCACCCGCGCCGATCGCCGACAGCAGGAACAGCACTGCCGAGACGATCAGCACGTTGCGGCGCCCCAGGCGGTCGGCCAGACGGCCAGCGCTGAAGGCACCGACCGCGCAGCCCAACAGCATCGAGGCGATCTCGAACCCCTGCATCCACTCGCCGGATTTGAAGGTCTGGTGCAGCCCGTCCTGGGTGCCGTTGATCACTCCGCTGTCGAAGCCGAACAGAAATCCGCCAATCGTCGCCACCACGCTGATCACTACAATCAGGCGGGTGTTCTCGCCGCCGTTCATTGCCTGGTCCATTGCCCTGCCCTTCTCCGGTCCGGTGTCATCAATGCGCGCTGCAACGCTCAGCGCAGCAGGTACTGATTGATCAGGTTCTCGTAACGCTCCTGCTTGCCGCTGATCTGCGTGGGTTCACCCCCCTTGGCACCCAGTGCGGCCAGGTCGGCAAGGCTGAGCGCGCCGCGCGCGAACTGCTCGCCGGACCCACTGTCGAAACTGGCATACCGCGCCTTGCGCCACTGCTCCAGGGGCGAGTCGTTCAGCAGCGCATGGGCCACTTCCAACCCGCGGGCGAACGCATCCATGCCACCGATGTGGGCAATGAACAGGTCCTCCAGATCGGTGGATTCGCGACGCACCTTGGCATCAAAGTTCAAGCCGCCTTCCAGCCCACCCTGGCGCAGCACCACCAGCATCGCGCCCACGGTGTCGTACAGGTCGGTCGGGAACTGGTCGGTATCCCAGCCGTTCTGGGCATTGCCGCGGTTGGCGTCGATGCTCCCCAGCAGGCCGTGATCCGAGGCCACCTGCAGGTCGTGCTCGAAGGTGTGACCGGACAGCGTGGCGTGGTTCGCTTCGATATTGAGCTTGAAGTCCTTGTCCAGGGCATGCTCCTTCAGGAAGCCCACCACGGTGGCGCTGTCGAAGTCGTACTGGTGCTTCATCGGTTCCATCGGCTTGGGCTCGATCAGGAAATTGCCCTTCAACCCGATGCTGCGGCCATAGTCGCGCGCCATGGTGAGGAACCGCGCGAAGTGGTCGACCTCACGCTTCATCAGCGTGTTGGCCAGGGAGCCGTAGCCTTCGCGGCCGCCCCAGAACACGTAGTGCTCGCCGCCCAGCTCAACCGTGGCGTCCAGCGCCGCCTTCACCTGTACGGCGGCACGCGCGACCACCGCGAAATCCGGATTGGTGGATGCACCGTTCATGTAGCGGGGGTGCGAGAAGAGGTTGGCCGTGCCCCACAGCAGCTTCATGCCGGTCGCGTCCTGGCGTTCTTTGGCCAGTCCCACCATGTGCTTCAGGTTCTTTTCGTACTCGCCGACATCCTCGGCGTCCGGCGCCAGATCGATATCGTGGAAGCACCAGTACGGCACGCCGAGCTTGGTGAAGAATTCGAACGCCGCGTCCACCTTCGCCTCGGCGGTGCCCATCGGCGAGCTGGCCTCCCACGGGAAGTGGCGCGTGCCCGGGCCGAACGGATCATGGCCGGCGTTGCAGAACGTGTGCCAGTAGCAGGCTGCAAAACGCAGGTGCTCCTGCATCGTTTTGCCGCCGATGACCTTGTTCGCGTCATAGACCTTGAACGCGAGCGGGTTGTCCGAGCCGCGGCCTTCGAAGGGGATGCGGCCGATGCCGGGGAAGTATTCCTTGCCGCCGATGAAGGGCTGATTGCTCATGGTGCGTCTTCCTGTCGTTGTGCGAGGTGTCGCGGGAAAGGGAAATCAGCCGCGATACAACGGCGTGATGGCATCCAGATGTCGGAGATAACGGGCATAGACCGCGGCATAGGCGGCCACACGCGCTGGGTCGGGCTGTGCGGACTGCAGCGGGTCGACCGCAACGTGCCGGTCGGTGATGTCGGCGATGGTGGCAGCGTCACCGCGCGCCCGGCCCAGGGCCCACAGGGCCTGCAATGCCGCACCGAAGGCTGCGCCCTCGGGCTGGATCGGCACATCCACCGGCAGGCCGAACACATCGGCCACCATCTGCCGCCACTGCCCACTGTTGCTTCCGCCACCGGTCAGCACGATGCGTTCAAACCGCATGCCGGCGCGGAGGAAGGCGTCGTAACCATACTTCAGGGTGTACGTCGCCCCTTCCATGGCCGCGCGGTAGAAGTGCGCCGGGGTCATGTTGGTCGTATCCAGGCCCGCCATCAGCCCTTTTCCCAGCGGCAGGTCGGGCGTGCGCTCGCCGTTGAGGAACGGCAGCATCACCAGGCCGTCGGCGCCAGGCGCGGTGGCGCGCAGGTGTCCGTCGCCGTAGCGGGTGCTGAAGCCGAAGGCGTCGGCAACCTGTTCGGTCACCACGGTGCAGTTCATGGTGCAGATCAGCGGCAGCCAGCCGCCGGTGGACGAACAGAACGCGGCCCACGCCCCGTCGGGGTCAACCACCGGGGTGTCGGAGTAGGCAAACAGGGTGCCCGAGGTTCCCAGGCTCACCGTCAGTCGGCCCGGTGCGACGCAGCCGGTCCCGATGGCGGCCATCATGTTGTCGCCACCGCCAACGGCCACCTTCACTGTCGCGGGCAGGCCCAGTGCCGCCGCCGTGGACGGGTCGATGTCGAATACTTCCTCGGGCGCGGCGATGCGCGGCAGGCACGCGCCAAGGTCGCGCTCCGGATCGGTCGCGCGCAGCAGCTCGGCCGACCAGGTGCGGGTCCGCACGTCCAGCCAGCCCGTGCCCGAGGCATCCCCGTATTCGCAGAAGCGCTGGCCGGTCAATACGAAATTGAGGTAGTCGTGCGGCAGCAGGATGCTGGCAAGACGCGCGTACGCATCGGGGCGGTGGGCCTTTGTCCACGGCAGTTTGGATGCGGTGTAACCGGTGAGCACTGGATTGCCCGCCAGTGCGATGGTCCGCGCCGCTCCGCCCACTGCATCCATGATCTGCACGCACTCGGCAGACGTGCTGGTGTCGCACCACAGCTTGGCCGGTGCCAGCACCTCTCCTGCCGCGTCGAGCGGTACGAAGCCGTGCTGTTGGCCCGACACCGCCAGTGCGGCGATGCGGGACCGTATCTTGGGATCAACCGCGGCGAAGCAGGCATGCAGTGCGACGATCCAATCGGCCGGGCGCTGTTCGCGGCTCCCATCGGCGTCAGACGTCAAGTCCAGAGGCGCGCTGGCGTTGGCGATGAGACGCCGCCCGGCAGGGTCATAGACCACGACCTTCAGACTCTGCGTACCCGCGTCGATTCCAGCCACCAGATCCATCGTCTTCCACCTCGCCTGTTGTTGAAGGTAGCGCTACCATTTGCAAGCCACAGCATGCCGCTCTGCTACGCCACGGCGGACCGCCGTGGCCATACGTCCGCCGTTGCCTTGCAGTAGCGATCAATGAAGGCGGCCTGCGACGGCATCGTTGCGACCGCCTGCTGCACGGGCTGCCGGATCCGCGCCAACAGCGTCCGCAGGTCTGCGTCGTTGATGGCCGCCGCCAGCGGGTGCGGCGGACCTGGCTGGATGCCCTGCCCCATCAACACGCTGGTCCAGGAATCCACCCGGAACAGCTCACCGGGGTCCTGCCAGGCATGGGCACGTTCGCGCCAGGCGCGCAGCCGGATCGCGAGCGACTCCGGCAGGGCCATCTCGCGGCAGGCCTTCCACATGGGCTCGTCGCGCTGGGTCGCGTGGTAATGCAGGATGATGAAGTCGCGCACATGCTCCATTTCCTGGCGGCTGACATCGTTGTACAGCGCCACCAGCGCCGGGCTGATGCCGTCGATCGGGAACAGCTGGATCAGGCGGACCACGGCACTGATGGTCAGGTGGATGCTGGTCGATTCCAGCGGCTCGATGAAGCCACTGGCAAGCCCGAGCGCCACCACATTCTTGTTCCACGCCTTCAGCCGGCGCCCACTGCGGAACGGCACCAACCAGGGATCGCGCAGCGGCGGACCGTCAACGTCGCGCAGCAGCTTGGCCTGCGCCTCGTCGTCGGACATGTGCCGGCTGGAGAACACCAGCCCGCACCCAACCCGGTGCTGCAGCGCGATATGCCACCGCCACCCGGCCTCGTGTGCAATCGCACGGGTATACGGAACCGGCGGCGCGACCGCCTCGGTCTGCACCGCAACGGCGCGATCACTGGGTAACCATTCGTGCCAGTCCTCATAGCCGGTATGCAGGGTCTGCTCGGTCAACAGCCCGCGGAACCCGGTGCAGTCGATGAACAGGTCGCCCTCGATGACCTGCCCATCCTCGAGCACCAGTGACGCGACGGAGCCGTCGTGGGGCTGCTGCCTGACCTCACGGATCTTTCCCTCCACCCGTCGCAGGCCATGCCCTTCGGCCTTGCGTCGCAGAAACCTGGCATACAGCCCGGCGTCGAAGTGGTACGCGTAGTTGAGCGCGGGTTGGGTCTCCAGCGAGAACTGGTCGCCGCGTGAGGCGACGCTCTCCAGGCAGAAGTCGCCCAGATCCGACGGCATGCCGCGGCGCAGGCTGTCCAGCCAGAAGTGATGGAACGGCGTGGCCCAGGTGCCCTGCCCGATGGTGCCGAACGGGTGGATGAACCGGTCCCCGGGGCGACGCCAGTTCTCGAACGAAATCGAAAGCTTGAACGTTCCGGCGACGGCGCGCAGGAACTCCTGCTCGTCGATCTGCAGAAAGCGGTGGAAGGTACGGATGGGCGGTACCGTCGACTCGCCGACACCCACGGTGCCGATCTGCTCGGACTCCACCAGGGTGATGTCCAGCTGGTCGCGGAACTGGTGGGACAGCGCACAGCCGGCCAGCCAGCCTGCTGTACCGCCGCCGGCGATGACCACCCTGCGAATCCGCGTCTGTGTTGTGTCCGCCACGTTCAATGCAGTGCTCCCATCAGCGGTTGAGTCGCGCCAGCAGTTGAGCGCGGGTGCGCCGTGCCTGTGTCTCGTCGAACGGCGCCAGTTCACCCCGGGCCACGTCCGGCAGGTGCTGCCCTGCGCGTTCGCCGGGCCCGAAAACGTAGTACGCGAAGATCTCAGACCATGCCTGCTTCTGGCGTGGCGGCAAATCGCGCAGCGCCCACATCGCATGCTGGAGCGCCGGCAGCGGCGAGGAAAGGAAGTGCGGCGAACTGCGCCACCAGTAGTTCACCAGCACGTTGAACGGCATCAGGCTGCGCACGTGGTGCCACCACATGCTCGGAATGAAGATCGCATCGCCAGGCTCCAGCACGGCCGTCTGCGCGCTGGCGAGCGCGTCACGGAACCGGGGATGGCGCGCGAAGTCGGGGTGGTCCATATCCACCACGCTGACCACCTGGCCACCCGGGGTGGGCTCCAGCGGCCCCGGGTACAGATTGTCGATCTGCTCCGGCGGAAACAGGGTGAACCGGCGTCGGCCCACGACGCAGCACGCCAGGTTCTCGGGGGTGTCGAAATGGCAGGAAGCAGTCACGCGGTTGCCGATCCAGATGCTGGCAGAGGACTCGATGCCCTGCCTCGCCAGGCCGGCGTCGTTGCACTGCGCAAACCCGGGAAGCGCCCGATCAATCAGCAGCGACGCCACGTAATAGGTGGGTGGTTTCGGGTCATCAAGGGTGTCGGCAATCTCGTCGAGCACCTGCGTCAGCCGTCCACGCCGGACCTCCACGTTCAACCGGGTGAAATCGGCGTTGTAGAACGGACGACCATCGATCTCGGGGCCGCCGAAGGAATACGGCACGGGCACGCCGACATCGAAGCCGCGCAGATAGTCCATCGCCTCGTGCGTGGAGCGCAGCCCGGCGTGCACCACCCCCCAGTTGCGCGCGATGCCCCGCAGCACCACCGGCACTCCTGCGGCCACCAAGGCGTCCATCGGCAGTGCGGCCGGGTCCAGGCCTTCCAGGGTCTGCATGGCGGCGCCGCCCAGCACGGGTCAGTGTCCCCCGGCCGCAACGGCGGCATCGTGCATGCGCAGGCGTCGCTGCTTCTCGGCGATCAGGCGGCGCATGTTGTGCAGTGACGCCAGCATGAGATACGCACCCTCCAGATACCCGGCGCGATTGAGCTCAGCCAGCGCAGCACCCTCCAGCAGGGCCAGGCGGTCACGGTCGATCGCGTGCAGGCCATTGACGCCGATCCGATGCTGCGGATCGATCTGCACGTCGAGGGCAAGGGGTTGAATCAGGCCTTTCGCGTCGAACATGGCATACATGTCCGCGCCAAAAGCATGGCCGTCATGTATGCCACGCAGCACGCCTGCGATGTGGTCCAGGTAGGGGGTGTTGCCGCCCTGCGGCAGGAACACCGGCTCGCCCTGCATCGCATTGACGCGGGGATGATCCAGGTCCACGTGCAGCACCGCTTCCTGGGTGAACGCACCGTCGACCTGGTGCTCCTGGAATCCGATGAGGAACGGCCCCTTGGCTGCCGCCCCGGGCAGATAGGACGCATTCCAGCGACCGTCCTGCAGAAACAGATTCTCGTGCTGCTCAAACCCCAGCAGAACGACCGACTGCCACTGGCCCGTCGCAGTGTCCTTGCGAAGGAAGATGGGGTACTCACGCTGCAGTTCGGCAAACTCGCTCGGGTAGGCCGGGACCATGCCCACCGCATCGCCATATTCGGGCCCGAAGCCGGTCGCCACCCGCAGGTCGCGATGCGCGATGTTGTTGAGCATTTCGTAACGCGGCATGGTGCTGTCCAATCCCCTCAGGAGCGGTGAACAGGTGCCGCTGCACGTGCAGCGGCACCCTCCGTTCAGAACCTGTAACGAACGCCAAGCATGTAACGCGGACTCTGATCTGCCAGCTTCACGATCATCTGGGACGTACGTGAACGCCAGCGGACGTCTTCACCGGTCAGATTGATCGCCTCCAGGCCGAACGACCAGTGATCATCCAGAGTGTAGTTCACGCTGAGATCCCACTGTTCGTACGCTTCCACGTAGTACGGATTCCGGCTGGCCCCCTGGTTGGCCAGAATCAGGTACTCGTCACGCCAGTTCCATGCCAAGCGGACCGACCAGCCGTACTTTTCGTACATTAGCATCGCATTGGCCGTGTCGCTCAGGCCCGTGAGCGAGAACTGGTCGATGCCCGGGTCACCCGCATTGTTGTAGCCGACATCGCCGTCGACGATGGTGTAGTTGGCCAGGACGCCAAAGCCGGTGTCGCCGAAGAAGTACTGCCCGCCAAGCTCCCAGCCGTGCAGCTTGGCCTTGTTCTGGTTGATGGGGCGGTTGACGTTGAACTGGTACAAGGGGTCAGCGGCGTTGCCGTACAGATCGTAGGCCGCTTCGGTCGCCAGCACCTGGGCATCGGTACCGGTGTAGGCGCGCAACCCGGCAGGGTTGTTGCGCAGCAGGGCCAGCGCGGTGAACAGCGCGGTGTCATTGGCCGAGCACGCCGCCGCATTGGCTGCGCCCACCTGGGTGATACAGGCGCCGCTGTTGAGGAATGCCAGGGCGGCCTGCGCATCCGGACCGGCGGTGGGATCCCGCAGGCCGTACAGGTTCTCCTGCACGATGGTGTTGCCGATGAAATTGTCGACCGACTTGTTCCAGTACGTCACCGACACGTAACTGGCGTCCGCGAAGTACCACTCCAGTGCCAGGTCGAGGTTGTCCGACTCCAGCGGCTTCAGCTGCGGGTTCTGTGCGGTGCCGCTGGCCCGCGACGACGGATCGATCAGCACCGAGCCAAACGGCTGTTGTGCGGTGGGGCCTGCGTAGAGGTTGCCGATCGGCGCACGCGCGATGCTCTTGCCGAAGGAGACGCGCCCCTTCAGATCGTCCATGAGGTCGATGCTGAAGTCGAGGTTGGGCAGGATGTAGCTGTAACTGTTTTTCTCGGTGAAGGGCTGTTGCTCGTCGGACAACACCACGCGGAAGTCGTTGTTGGACTGCCATTCGATGGCTTCCGGGATGGCAATGATGGACGTCGACACCACATCGGTGGTTTCATAGCGCACGCCCAGGCGGGTATTGGTACGCAGGCCGCCCAGTTCGCCGTCCAGCTCGACCTGGAAATAGGCCGATTTGGTCTTCTCCTCCACCAGGTTGTCTGCGGCGCGCTGCGGGCTCACGCCGAGATTGGCGCCATAGTTGTCCGCCGCCCATTGCGCCAGGCGGCCGGCATCGCCGCGCCAGGCCGTGAAGCTGTTGGCGTTGTAGTCGTTGAACAGCCCGACGATGTTGACCGGTTGCAGCAGGTCCATCAGCCCGTTGGCAACATCCCCGTCCACGTTGGCCACGCCCCAGTCGCCCAGGGTGTTGTAGTTTTCCGCGGCCTGGATGCGGTGGGTGGTCTGCTTGCTCGAGTCCACGCCAAACTGGAAGCGACCCTTGTCGAAGCTCCACTCACCGTCGACACGCCCCTGCTTGATCTCGCTGACCTGGCTCTGCGAATTGATGCGCAGCACCTGCGAACCAATTTCGCCCGGCACGAAGCCCGGGTTGACCACGCCGTTGGTCTTGGCGATGGCATCGGCCGTGCTCGGGTACCAGACCTGGGTGCCCACCGGCAGGCCGTTGTTGAAGTTCATTTCCTGCACCCATGACCCACCGCAGTGCGGCCCGGTGGTGCAGTTGTTCGTCCCGGCGATGCTGCTGAAGATGGAGCCGCCCCCGGTGAGCGGATCGTTCGGCCGGCTTTCGTTCTTTGAATTGTGCGCGTCGAAAGTCAGCTTGAACCGGTCGGTGACGTTCCACAATGCATTGAATCCGAGCGATCCCAGCTTGTACTTCTGCATGCTGCGCTGCTGTTCAAGCCCGAAATCCTTGGTACCTGCGATTTCACGGATATAGATCGGCGTGGCGACCGCACCGCTGGTGTCGAACGTGACATCGGTGTAGTTGCTGTTCTGCAACCACATGCCCTGCTCGCCACGATTCTCGGTGATCTCGTTGGTCGAATAGGTGTAGTCCAGGGTCAAGGTCACTGCGTCCGTAGGCGCGAACTGCAGCACGGCCTGGCCATTGATGCGCTCGCGCTCGAACTCGGAGAACGCATAGCGGAGGTCGTTCGGGCGACCGTACAGCTCGCCCACCGCCGGTGCATTGACCACGGTCGGGTTGCCGGGCATCGTGCCGGTCCACGGCTGGATGTTCCAGTAATTGTTGGTGGCCTGCACCGAGCCACCCTTGCGCTTCTGGTAGCTGGCACTCAGTCCGACGCCGAAGGTCTTGTCCGGATTGCTGTAGCTGAAGATGCCGGACAGTTCCGGTGTCAGATCGTCAGCGAACGGCTGGCTCTTGTCGTAGACGGCTTTGGCGCCGACGCTGGCGACCGTGCCCTCATGATCGAACGGGCGCGCGGTCAGAATGTTGATGGTGGCGCCAATACCCCCGCTGGGCACATTGGCCTGGCTGGTCTTGTAGACCTCGATGCCGTTGATCGCTTCGGCGGCCAACTGGGCGAAGTTGAAGGCACGGGTACCGCCGTCCACGCCGCCGATGGCTACCTGGCCCGACGCACCGAACGCATCGGCGCCCGGCATCTGGCGCCCGTTGAGGGTCACCATGTTGAACTGCGGACCAAAGCCACGCGCTGTTACCTGCGCGCCCTCACCATCGCGGCGTTCGATGGAAATGCCGGTGATGCGCTGCAGGGACTCGGCCAGATTGGTATCGGGGAACTTGCCGATGTCCTCGGCACTGATCGCATCCACCACGCCGGCCGAGTCGCGCTTGATGTCCATCGCCTGGCTGAGGCTGTTGCGGATGCCGGTGACCTGCACCGTGTCCAGCTGTGTCGGGCTGGGCTGGGCCTGCGGTTGGGCAACCGGCGCAGGCGTCGAGGCGTCCTGTGCGAATGCGGGATTGATGACCAGGACGCCACCTACGAAGGTGAACATCGCCCTGGATGTGAACTTCGCCAGCGTACGGCTCATGAACGAGCCCTCCGGCCTGCGGTACGACGGATCGAAAACGCGCTCATGACTCTCCCCTCTGACATACGATCGAATGGATGTACCGCCCCTCCAGGGGCACGTACGGGCGATGCCCGTCTTCCACACCGAACATCGCAGCGCGCTGTGCGCTCACTGCGACTCAACTCGCTTGCAGGCTTGCCAGAACAGCCGCGTGGTAAAGGGGGGGGTACCCGCTGGCCTTACCCTGGCACAGTGGTAGCGCTACCATCACGTCACGGGCGCAGACTAATCACCCGGGATAGCGCTTGTCATCATGCAGCGCAGCAAAGGAGCCGAGCCCTTGAAGAACAGCCCCAAAGCGGCCCGTCGGAAAGCGAGCGGCATCACCATTGAAGACGTTGCGGCCCATGCCGGGGTGTCGGCGATGACCGTGTCGCGCGTCATCCACGGCCATGCCAGCGTGCGCGACGCCAATCGGGAACGGGTCATGCGCAGCGTGCGCGAACTGGACTACCGGCCCAATCTTGCCGCAAGCGCCCTGGCGGCAGCGCAACACACCTGCATCGCCCTGATCTACACCAATCCCAGTTCCAGCTACCTGCGCGAGCTGCTGGTGGGCGCGTTACGCGGGTCCACGCGGGCGGCGGCGCAGCTGGTCATCGCCACCTGGGATGAGCTGGGCCCCCAGGCACGGTGCGAGGCGGCACGGCAACTGTCCACCAGCGTGGCGGGCGTGATTCTTCCACCGCCCCTGTGTGAATCCAAGGCGATCGTCGATCAGTTCGTCGGCGCCGGCATCCCAGTGGTCTCCATTGCGTCCAGCCATCTGAACGACAGGATTTCCTGCGTGCGCATCGACGATCGCCAGGCAAGCCACGACATGGTGTCGTATCTGATCGCACACGGTCATACCCGCATCGGGTACATCAAGGGCGATCCGAACCAGACCGCGAGTGCGCACCGCTGGCAGGGCTACCGGGACGCGCTGGCGGACGCAGGCATCGGCTATACCCCGGCACTCGTCCAACCCGGCTTCTTCACCTACCGTTCGGGACTGGACGCGGCCGAGCGGTTGCTGAGCCTGCAGCCGCCCCCCAGCGCGATCTTCGCCAGCAACGACGACATGGCAGCGGCGGTTATCTCCGTGGCGCATCGTCGCGGCCTGGAGGTGCCGGGTGATCTTTCGGTGGTGGGCTTCGACGACACCTCCGCCGCCACGATGGTGTGGCCAGAACTGACCACCATCCATCAACCGGTGGCAGAGATGGCAGACAGTGCGGTAGACATCCTGTTGCGGGAGATTCGCCGCACGGACTCCTCAGAACGCGTCACGGTCAACCAGGTCCTTGCGCACCAGCTGATCACGCGCGCTTCCGTATCGAGGCCTGTACTGACGCCTGGACCGCTGCCCTTGCCGGAAGCAGCCGACCGATTCACCGACATCGATGCGCCATGACGCTGAAGCAGCCTGACGATGCCTGTTCCAGGATTACTTCGGGGCGCTGACGCCGGTTCGGGCTCCTGGATGGAAGCCTCCAGCAAGGCAACGTAGGTATCCAGCCGTGTACGTTGCCCAATCAACATCCAGCCGAGCAGATACAAGAGCGTCAGTCCAAAGATGAGCAGGGCACCCACCCAGCCAACATCGAAAACAGCGCGCCACTCTCCCCACTTCCAGCCACGGAACTGCAGGTAGAGGGCAAGCAGCAACGGGAACGGCCCAAGACGCTGTAGCCCACCGTACATCAGGCCCATGCGATCAATCAGGCTGGTCCGCAGAGTACTGACATGCCGCAGCCGCTGTTCACGCTGGGCGCTTGGGAATCCACGAAGATCGGCAATCACTGCTTGCATATCCATTGCTGTCCCTCTGGCAGGTGGCCCTTGTACCGATCCAGGCATCCTAGCGTGAAGCACGCGCTTCGGCCCGCCCTGCGCCGGGCGCCCTCCCCACCGCGAGCCATCCAACCACGGCATCTTCACCGCGCCGTCCTATGCTGGAGCCCCCTTCGCGTCCACGAGGTAAAGCGCCATGACCAAACTGCACACGCTGATGATTGCCGGCTGCCTGTTGGGTTTCAGTGCCGTTGCGTCCGCTGAGACGGTCAACCTGACCAACAGTGCGGACGGCGCCAACCGCGATGCGGGCATCACGGCGGTGAAGAAGAAACTGCAGGAGGCCTGCACCGACCGCAAGGGCACGCCCGACGCCGAGTCGTTTGAAGTGGTTTTCGAAAAGACCAGCGACAACCCGAATGTGCCCAAGCCCTACTACGTGGACGGCAAAATGAAGTGCGAGCTGCCGGGCTGAGGTCAGCCGGTCAGGGTTCGGCCCGGTGTTTCAGGTCGAACCCGCCGCCTTCTCGCGCGCGGCGATTCTCTCGACCAGCGTATCGATCGACGCCTCCATGGCGTGGGCCGTATCGTCGCCGCTCTGGTTGGTGATCACGAATATGCCCAGGTCGTACCTGGGCACGATGTAGATGTAGCACTGCGACCGTGGTACGCCCCCATGGTGCGCATAGTAGACGCCCTTCACGGCGTCGCTGCTGACGATGTTCCAGAAGTAGCCGATGCTGAACTCCGGATCGAACGTGACCAGGGTGCGGTGCGATTCGGTCACGACCGGCCCACCGGCCAGCTGGAACTTGAGGTAGCTCACCATGTCCGGGGTGGTCGCCTTCACGTTCCCGGAAGCACCCCAGGGCAACTGTGGCATCGGCGTTGTCGGCACCGGATTGTCGCTGTGGTAGCCAATCGCAAGCCGCGGGACCTCGGCGTCGCCCAGTCGGATTCTGGCGCTGCTCATCCCTGCAGAATCGCCCAGGAAGTCGCGCAGCAGTGTTTCGTAGTCGCGCTGGTAGACCACTTCCAGGATATGCGCCACCAGCTCCGTGCCGGCGCTTGAGTAGGCGTACTCCTTTCCGGGCGGCCTGCCGATCTGGACGGTGTGCAGATCCCTCAGGAAGTCCGCCTGGCCATAACCCGCGTATACGGCGTTGAGTTCGCCCGGCGTACGGTGATCGGTGAAGTCCGCGAGCACCGTGTTCGCACGCGCCGGCAACATGTTCGGCAGACCACTGGTGTGTGAGAGCAGATTGCGAACGCGCAAGGGCTCGCCCTTGTACTGCAGGTTCGGATAGTCGCCTTGCAGGTACATCCGAACATCGTCGTCCAGGCCCACCTTGTGTTCCAGGACCGCGTTGGCCATCAGGGTGCCGGCCAGGGTCTTGCTCAACGACCCGATTTCGTAGAGGGTCGCGTCGGTCGGAGGGCCGGCCTTGCCTGCCTGCAGGTCACCGCGATGCCGGATGAACGCCTTGCCCCGGTACACCACCCCGATCGAGGTCGAGTGCAGCAACGGCTGCTCGATGAGGGTTGCAGCGACCTCGTCGATGTCCGTGGCCAGATCCTTCGCGCGGGGGCCTTTTCGGCGGCGCATCCGGCGGCCAGAAGCGCAGCGGACACCACGAGGCAACTCAGCCACAGCCTGTGTCGAACAACCATCGGAGTAGCTCGCATGCGTCGGCGCGTGGTGGGAGGCGGAAAGGGACCTTAAGATAGCGGATGGACGGCGCGCACGCCTGTCGCGGGTTGGGCGGCTCCCGGCCATGCCGCGGGCGGCAGCGGACCAACGGTCCGCTCTACCGTGTCCCCGGCCTCTCATTCCATGGGCTCAGCGCAGCTGATCCTTCAGGAACACCCACGTAATCAACGTGGCATCAGGCCCGTTGGAATCGGTAAACGGCAATCCCGTCTGGCTGCCACTCCAGGCATGGCCCATTCCCTGCACCACGTAATGCTGGGCCAGCGTCCTGCCGCCGTAGGCATACGTGTCAACGCGATACGCGCGGCCACCCGGCACCTGCCCGTTGAAGGTACTGGTCGGAACGTACTTCACCGAGTCGTTGTCCAGGCCATCGTCGGCCAGGTCGTTGGTCTGCAGGAACTGGCGCACGGCCTGCTGGCCGTTCACCGGGTTCACCGTGCTGTCGGCGGTGCCATGGAACACCAGCACCGGGATCGGCCGCGGCGTCGGCGAGCCGGAGCACTGCCAGGCCAGCCGCCCGTTGCTGTCCGGCGAATAGATGCTGCCGGCCAACAGCGCGTAGGCGCTGCCGGACACGGTGGTGGCCCCTTTGTACATACCGCCGGAATGGATCGCACCGGCGGCAAACACATCGGAATAGCAGGCCAGCATGATCGAGGTCATCGCGCCGCCAGCCGAAATGCCGGTCACGTAGACCCGGCGCGGATCAACCGCGTAGCTGCCCTTCACCTGGTCCACGATCCCGGCCAGGATCGAGGCCTCACCGCTGTCCCGGGCCTGATTGATCGGCAGCTGCCAGTTCCAGCAGCGTGCGGGGTTGGCGGTGACGTTCTGCCGAGGGTAGACCACGAGGAAGCCTTCGGTATCGGCCACGTCGTTGAAGCCGGAGGCCTCACCCATCAGGTTTGGCCCGGTCACGCAGCCGTGCAGCACCAGCAGCACGGGCAGCGGCTGCGTGTCGTTGTAGCCCGCTGGCACCCAGACCTGGTACTCGCGGGCGCCGAAAATGTTGCCGAACAGGCCCACATCCCAGTGCCCGGCGGGCACTGCCGCGAAGGCGCTGCCCGCCGTTGCCAGCCAGATGCACAGCACCAGCAGCGCCGCCTTGATCGTATTGATTCCAGAGTTCATAGCCAGATCCTCATGCGTGAGTCGTGGATGAAGTGGTTCCGGGAATCCTCGGGGTCCGGCCGGCCAGAGGGTGCTGCGACGCCGCTGTCACACCCAGCCGGTGGCGTAGTAGATGCCGATCACCACGAACACCGCGAGGGTTTTGATGACGGTCACCGCAAAAATGTCCTTGTAGGCCTGGCGATGGGTCAGCCCCGTCACCATCAACAGGGTGATGACCGCGCCGTTGTGCGGCAGGCTGTCCATGCCGCCGGACGCCATGGAGGCGACACGGTGCAGCACCTCCATCGGGATGCCGGCCGCCTGCGCATTGGCGATGAAGGTCTCCGACATGGCCGCCAAGGCGATGCTCATGCCGCCGGAGGCTGAGCCGGTGACGCCGGCCAGGCCGGTCACCGTGACCGCTTCATGCAACAGCGGATCCTGGATCGAGCCCAGCGCATTGGCCACCACCATGAAGCCCGGCAATGCGGCGATCACCGCACCGAAGCCGTATTCCGATGCGGTGTTCATGGCCGCCAGCACCGCACCGCTGATCGCCGCCCGGGTGCCTTCGGCAAACTGGGCGACCACCGGCCGCCAGGCCAGCGCCAGCACCGACAGGATGCCCACCAGCAGCGCCCCCACCACCGCCCAGATCGCCCCGATCTTCGCCACGTCCTGCACCACCGGCGCGGCGTTGCCCATGATGGAGGGCATGAAGCTGTGCGCGCCGCCGTACCAGTGCGGGATGCCCAGGGTGAACAATTTGTTGGAAACGAATACCAGCACCAGCGGCAGCACGGCGATGCCTGCATGCGCCAGCTGGGTACCGGTGAAGGGGGTCGGCTCGTTCAGCAGGGTGGCCGGGTCGCCGTAGCCCTCTCCGCTGCGCAGCGCCGCGCGGCGGCGCCACTCCAGGTACGCCATGCCCACCGCAAGCACGAAGATGCTGCCCAACGTGCCGAGCACGGGCGCGGCCCAGGTGTCGGTGCCGAAGAACGTGGTCGGGATGATGTTCTGGATCTGCGGCGTACCGGGCAACGCATCCATGGTGAAACTGAAACCGCCCACGGCCAACGTCGCCGGGATCAAACGCTTCGGAATGTTGCTCTGCCGGAACATCTCCGCGGCGAACGGATACACCGCAAACACCACCACGAACAGCGACACGCCCCCATAGGTGAGCAGGCCCGACACCAGTACGATCGACAGCATCGCCCGCTGGCGGCCGAACAGCCGGATCGCGGCACCCACGATGGAGCGGGAGAAGCCGGACAGTTCGATCAGCTTGCCGAACACCGCGCCCAGCAGGAACACCGGGAAGTAGAGCTTGAGGAAGCCGACCATCTTGTCCATGAACAAGCCGGTGAACATCGGCGCCACCAGCGAGGGGTCGGTCAGCAGCACGGCGCCAAGCGCGGCGATGGGCGCGAACAGGATCACGCTGTAACCGCGGTAGGCCACCAGGATCAGGAAAGCCAGCGCTGCAAGTACGATCAATAACGACATACGGCGCTTCCAGGTGAGGACGCGCCCAGTATCCGGATCTGGCGGTCGCTGCCGACTGGACCTAGGTCCACTCGCCGGTGCGCCGTGGCACCGCTAGCCTAGGTTGCATGGGTGGCAATGGGCCATTCGCCACGTACATGCCTTGGGGGAGGACCGAATGAAACGGAATTGCTTGAGCCTGATGATCGGCGCGCTGTTGGCCTCCGGGCCGGTACTGGCACAGGAGGCGCCACGCGCCGCACCGGCGGCAGGCAAGACCGCTTCGGCCACCAACCTGGACAGCATCACGGTGACCGCACGCAAGCGCGAGGAAACCCTGCAGGAGGTGCCGGTGGCCGTCACCGCCTTCACCTCTGAAGCGTTGGACAAGATGAATGTCCAGGACATCAGCGACCTGGATGGCCAGGTGCCCAACCTCACCATCTATGCCGCACGCGGCGCCAGCAGCACGGTCACCGCCTACATCCGTGGGATCGGCCAGTCCGATCCCACCTGGGGTGCGGACCCGGGCGTGGGCATCTACCTCGACGACGTGTACATTGCACGCCCGCAGGGTGCGCTGCTGGACGTGTTCGACGTATCGCGCATCGAGGTTCTGCGCGGTCCGCAGGGCACGCTGTATGGCAAGAACACCATCGGCGGGGCGATCAAGTACATCTCGCGTGGCCTGCCCACCCGCAACGAAGGCTTCGCCCAGATCACCGTGGGCAACTACGGTCAGCTGGACGCCAAAGCCGCCATCGGTGGTCCGCTGGGCGGCGCCGACAGCGGCCTGCGGGCGCGCGTGGCGGTGGCCAGCATGAACCGCGACGGCTTCGGCGAGAACACGTTCAATGGCCAGCCGGTCAGTGACAAGCAGATCAACGCCGCCCGCCTCAACGTGGGTGCCTACGCGGGCGACGATGTCGACGTGCAGTTCGCCCTGGACTGGATCGACGACCAGTCCGGCATGCGCGGGTCCAGGATGCTGGCACCGAACCCGTTCACCCCGGCCTACCCGCCGATGGATGACCGCTACGACATCCGGTCGGGCATGCGCAACCTCAACAGCGTCGAGACCAAGGGCGCGTCGGCAACGGTGAACTGGCGGCCCAACGACGACCTCGCACTGAAGTACGTGGTGGCCAAGCGCGAGTCGGACAGCGATGCCAACATCGACTTCGACAGCACGCCGGTCAAGCTGGCCGATGTGGGCGGGGCCTACACCGACAACCAGGTCAGCAACGAGGTGCAGCTCAACTATGATGCCGGCGGCCGCGTGCGCGGCGTGGTGGGCCTCTACCAGTTCAGCGGTGAAGCCGGTGGCCAGATCCGCAACAACTTCTTCAACCTGCAGTTCGGAGATACCCGCGGCAAGGTACTGACCGACAGCATCGCGCTGTATGCCGATTGGACCTTCGACCGACCAGCAAGCTGAAGCTGGACGTCGGCGCCCGCTACACCGACGAGGACAAACGCGCGATCGTATTGAACCGCTTCTACGCCGATGCGACCTTCAGCAGACCCATCGCGGTGGCGGCGGATTTCGACAAGAAAACCAATTTCACCAACGTCTCGCCGAAGGTGTCGCTGGACTATCAGATCACCCCGGACATCATGGTCTACGGATTGGCGACGCGCGGCTTCAAGTCGGGCGGCTACAACATCCGCGCCAACGCCGTAGCCGTGCCGCGCTCGGCCGAGCCGTTCGACGACGAGACCGTCGACAGTTTCGAAGTTGGCAGCAAGATGGCGTTCCTCGACCAGCGCGTATTCCTGAACCTGTCGGCCTTCCACAACAAGTACAAGGATATCCAGCTGTCGGTGTTCACCGGCATCGATACCAATGGCGACGGCACCAATGATGCCTTCTTCGGCGACTTCACCAATGCCGGCGCCGGCACCATCAACGGGCTGGAAATCGAGTACCAGTACCTGCCCAGCCAGCACTGGTTGATCTCCGGCAACCTGGCCTGGCTGGACGCCAAGTACGATGAATACATGGACCGTGGCGTCAACGTGGCCAACCAGATGAAGTTCACCAACGCACCGGATTTCTCCGGCGCCTTGAACGTGGAGTACCGCACCGATCTGGCCAGCGGCGGCAACCTCTCCGCACGGGTGAGCTACAGCTACCAGAGCGAGGTGTGGCCGACCACCGACCTGAGCCCGGTGATCCGCCAGGATGGGTACGGACTGGTCAATGCGGGGGTCGTCTGGAAGCTTGATGGCGCCTGGACCTTCTCGCTGCAGGGCACCAACCTGGCCGACAAGGAGTACCGCACCACCGGCTACAACATTCCGGCGGTCGGCACGCTGATTGGCTTCTACGGGCCGCCGCGCCAATATAGCCTCAGCGTCCGTTACGATTTCTAGGAAGCTTCTGCATGACGCCGTCTTACGATGATCTGTACTGGAACAGCAGCGATGGCCTGCGCCTGCATGCGCGCGACCATGCGCCGGCTGCGGGGCCACCGCCCCGCGGCACGGTGGTCTGCATTCCGGGGTTGACCCGCAATGCGGCCGACTTCGATGCCCTTGCCCAATCCCTGACCGCCGCCGGGTGGCGCGTGCTCGCCGTGGACCTGCGCGGGCGTGCACGTTCGGCGCGGGCGCCGGACCCGTCCGGGTACAACCCGCGTGCATATGCTGACGACATGGTGGCGCTGCTGCAGTCGCAGAACATCGACAAGGCGGTCTTCATCGGCACCTCGCTGGGCGTGCTGGTCACCATCACCCTCGCCTCGCGTGCACCCGACCGCATCGCTGCGGCGGTGCTCAACGATGCCGGCCCCAAGGTACCGCGCGAGGCCCTGGCACGGATCGGCAAGTACGCCGGCAAGCCCGTACCCCCGATGGACCTGGCCCAGGCCAGCGCTTATGTGGAATCCATCGGCAAGGCGGCGTTCCCGCGCTTCACCGCCGAGGACTGGCGGACGATGGCCGCAAACACCTTCCGCCAACGCGACGATGGGCTGCTGGAGCTGGATTACGACCCGGCGGTGATCCGCACCACGCGGCCGTGGGTGCTGTGGCTGCTGCGCCCGGTGCTATGGCGCGCGGTGCGCGGGCTGACGGCGCGCGTGCCGGTGCTGGTGGTGCGTGGGGCGTTGTCGGACATCCTGCCGCCCGATGTCGCGCGGAAGATGGCCGCCACATCGGCCACCGCCCGTCTGGTTGAAGTACCGGAGGTGGGTCACGCACCCACGTTGTCCGAGCCGGTGGCGCGTGACGCGATCCTGGCCTTGCTGGCGGACGTGCCATGACCGACGCGGCAAGGATCGGTGCGTTGCCGGCCGCACTGCAGGCGCTGGGGCAGTGGGCATCAAGGGAGCGACTCGGCGGCAGCACGCGCATCACGCAATCACGCATCGATGCGTTCGCCGAGGCCACCGGGGACCGCAACTGGATCCACGTCGATCCGGCCCGCGCACAGGCCGGCCTGCCCGGTGGGCAGACCATCGCGCATGGTTTCCTTCTGCTCTCCCTCACCGTCGAGGACGATGTGGCCGCGCTGACCGGCTTCCCTGGCATCGCCCACGTACTGAACTACGGCTTGAACAAAGTCCGCTTCCTGGCGCCAGTGCCCAGCGGCGCCGAGGTCCGGGTGCGCTCGCGGCTGGTGGCACTGGAAGCACGCAGCCCGGGGCAATGGTTGCTGACCCAGCACAAGACGGTCGAGCTGGTCCCTGGGGGCGAGGTGGCGCTGGTCGCCGAGCAGCTCTCGCTGATCGTGCTCGGCGCCTAGCGCAGCACTGCCCCACCCCATCGCGCCGGCCTACTGCCCGACGGCGGCGGTTCTCTCTACACTGGAGCGATGTTGACGCCCACCATTGTCCTGCTTGCCTGCATCGCGTGGACCGTGCTGCTGTTCGGCGTCGCCCTGTGGGGGGAGCGCCAGGGGCATCGGCTCTCCAGGGTCTGGCCGGCCATCTATGCCCTGTCATTGGGCGTGCATTGCACGGCGTGGACCTACTACGGGGCCGCCTCGCAGGGCGTGCAATGGGGCTTCCCCATTCCGCCGACACTGATCGGCATGGCGCTGATCTTCGGCTTCGGTCTGCCGTTCCTGGCACGGCTCGGGCGACTGGCCAAACAACACAACAGTGCCACCATCGCCGACCTGGTGGTCGCGCGGTTGCATGCGGACCAGGGGTTGGGCGTCACCATCACCCTGGTCGCGCTGTTCGGCATCATTCCCTACATCGCGCTGCAGCTCAAAGCGGTCAGCCAAGGCCTAGGCGCGCTGCTGGGGGACCAGTTCGCCCCCATCGGGTGGCAGCTGGACGTGTCCTTCTGGTTCGCGCTGACGATGGCGGCCTTCACCCTGCTGTTCGGCGCACGCAAGGCTTCGGCCACCGAGCACAACCGCGGCATCGTGGTCGCGCTGGGGCTGGAATCGGTATTGAAACTGGCAGCACTGCTGGCCATCGGCCTGTATGCCGGGCTGTCGGTGCACCAGGCGGGCACGCCCCTGCTGGACAAGATGGCGCACCTGCCGCCACCGGCGGTCATTCCCGATTTTCTCACCATGGTGGCGCTTGGTGCGATGGCCGCGTTCACCCTGCCCCACCAGTTCCATGTGGGCGTGGTCGAACTGCGCCAGCCGTCGGACCTGAAGACCGCGCGCTGGCTGTTTCCGCTCTACCTGCTGCTGATCGGGTTGCCGTCGGTGCCGATGGCGTTGTCCGGCGCCGCACAGCTCTCGCACGCGGTGTCGCCCGACCTGTATGTGCTGGCCCTTCCGCAGGCGCGCGGTCATCACGTGCTGGCGCTGCTGGCGTACCTGGGCAGCCTGAGCGCCGCCACCGGCATGATGATCCTGTCGGGGCTGACCCTGTCGATCATGCTGGGCAACCACGGCGTGGGCTCACGCCTGCTGAGCGGCGTCAATGGATTCAACACCGGCGCCGACCTGCGCCCGCGGGTGCTCGCCTTCCGCCGCGCCGGCATCGTCGCCGTGTTCCTGATGTCGTGGCTGTACAGCCGCGCGATGAGCGGCACCGAGGCGCTCAGCGATTTCGGCCTGATGTCGTTCACCGCGCTTTCGCAGCTGGCACCGGCGGTGCTGTTTGCCGTCTACCGCCCGCGTACGCCCTCCCCGGCCATCATCGCCGGCATCGTGCTGGGCTCCCTGGTGTGGCTGTGGCTGGTGCTGCTGCCGATGGTAGTCCCTGCCCCGCCACCGTCGTCCAGCCCCGACGGGCTGCACTGGCTGGCCATGTTCTCGCTGCGCATGCAGCCGGGCCACATCGCCATCAGCATGGGCGCCAGTCTGGCGGTGAACCTGGCGACCGTCGTACTGGTGTCGCGCGCGGTACGCCCCTCCATGCCCCTCCAGCGGGACGCGGTGGCCGCCGCGTCGATGCGCAAGACGGCCGGTCGCTTCCTCGGCCAGGAACGGGCCCGGCAGTTGATGGACGGCCATGCCGGGCAGATGCTTGATGATGACCGGGTCACTGCCATCGAACGGGAACTCACCGCCGTGGTCGGTGCGGGCATGGCACGGCTGCTGGTGGAGGCCGCACGCGATGGCGGCGCCGCGCCCCTGGACGCCGTCACCCGCGCTGTCGGCGAAGCCACCCAGGTGCTGCGCTTCAACCAGCGCCTGCTGGAAGCGGCTTTGGAGAACATGAGCCAGGGCATCAGCGTGGTCGATGCCCAGCTGCAGCTGGTGGCCTGGAACAGCCGCTATGCCGCGCTGTTCAAGTTCCCGCCGGCACTGCTGCAGGTGGGCCAGCCGGTGGTCAACCTCACGGCGTGGGCCTTGGGGCAGCTGAACATCGGCGATAGCCCCGGTGACACGCTGGACAAGGCATTGCAGCGCCGCGTGGTGCACATGCGGCGCGGCACCCCGCATCTGTCCGAGCGGATCTTCCCCGACAACACCATCGTCGAAATCCGCGGCAACCCCATGCCCGGCGGCGGTTACGTGGCCACGTTCACCGATGTCACCGCCTTCCGCCGTGCGGAGGACGCACTCAAGCGCAGCAACGAAACCCTGGAGCGCCGCGTGCAGGACCGCACTGCCAGGCTGGAGCACGCCGTGCAGGAGGCCGAACGGGCCAATGTGGCGAAGACGCGCTTCCTCACTGCGGTCGGCCATGACCTGATCCAGCCGTTGCATGCCGCGCAGCTGCTTACCGACGCCATGTCGCAGCATATTGAATCCGAATTCCTGGACAGCTTCCTGCGCCAGATTCGCGGCGCCCTCGATTCCACCGACGACCTGCTGTCGGGCCTGCTCGATATCTCACGGCTGGAGGCCGGTGGACTGGTGGCCGATCCCCGCCCGTTCGCGCTGTCCACCGTACTGGATCCGCTGGCGCAGGAATTCGCCGTACTTGCAGCGGCGCGCGGCCTGCAGTTCCGCCATGTCCGCACCCGCGCCTGGGTGCACAGCGACCCGTTGCTGCTGCGCCGCGTGCTGCAGAACTTCCTGGCCAATGCCATCCGCTACACCCGCAGCGGTGGCGTGTTGCTGGGGGTGCGTCGCACTGGCCATACGCTGTCCATCGAAGTGCATGACAGTGGCCCCGGCATCGCCGCGGAGCAGCAGGCAGTGGTGTTCGAAGAGTTCCACCGTGGCGACCGCAGCAATGGCCAGGGCCTGGGCCTGGGGCTGACGATCGCACACCGGATCGCCGACCTGCTGCATGCACCACTGCACCTGCACAGCGTGCTCGAGCGCGGCGCTGCGTTCTCCATTACCGTGGCCCGGGCCACGCCGCCGGTGGCCCCGCGCAGTGAACCGGTCGCCGGCAACAGCAGCATCAAGGGCATCCGTGTGCTGGTGGTGGACAACGACCCGGCGGCGCTGGAAGCCATGCGGCAGATGCTGCTTTCCTGGGGCTGCGATGTCATCGCCGCAGGCGACGCCGGTGCGGTGGGTTCGCACGCACGCGACGCTGCGCTGTGGCTGTTCGACTACCACCTTGACGCGGGCGGCACCGGGGTACAGCTCTGGCAGCGCCTGGTGGCGGCCTATGGGCTGCGGCCGACGGTGATTCTCAGCGCCGACACCGGCAGCGACACCCGCGACGCCGTGCGCGAGGCGGGGCTGTCGCTGTTGAACAAGCCCTTCAAGCCGTTGGCGCTGCGCTGGGCGATCAATCATCTGCTGGCAACAGCCCGACCGGCCGCTCCCTGACGAAGGATCAGGCGTCCTGCACCTCGTCCATCTGCCGCGAAGGATCGGCCAGCCCCATTTCATGCAGCACACGGATGGCCTGCGCACGATTGCGTACGCCCAGCCGGCCCATGATGCGGGTCATGTGCGCCTTTACCGTGCGCAGCTGCACGCCCAGGCGGTCGGCGATCTGCTTGTTGAGCAGCCCTTCGGCCACCAAACTCAGTACGCGGTACTGATGCGCCGACAAGCTGGACAGGCGCGCGGCAAGGTCGGCGTCCTTGCTGAAGGGCGCCACCCGGGCCACCGGCTCGCGCAGCAGCGCCGGGATCCAGCGCTCCCCTTCCAGCACGCTCAGCAACGCCGACTGCAGGTCGGCCAGCCCCGAACTTTTGGGGAGGTAACCAGCCGCGCCCAGGTCGATGGCACGGCGGATCACGTGGGGCTCTTCGTTGGCCGACACGATGATGATCGCCAGTCCCGGTTGCAACGCACGAATGGTTGCCAGCCCGGCCAGCCCGTGGTTGCCGGGCATGTGCAGGTCCAGCAGCATCAGGTCGATCTGCTGGCTCTCGATCGCCTCGAGCACGCTGTCCAGCGAATCGGCCTCGCTGATCTGCAGGTCGGCAACGGCTTCCTCGGCCGCGCGATGCAGCGCCGCGCGGAACAAGGGATGGTCATCGGCGATGAGCAGGGTCGGCATGTCCAGCCGAGGTTAGCAAATCGCCTACGGCTCGGCACGGGTACCTAGGTACGCTGGCGCGCGCTGACGGGCTTGCTAGGGTGGCGCAATGAACATCCACCGCTCCCTTGCTCCGCTGTGCGCCGCGCTGGCCTTGTTGCCGGGCGGCATCCCCGTCGCCGATGCGGCCGCGCCCCGCTCCACCCCTGCAGTGCCGGTGTTCGAGCAGTGGCGGGAAACCGGGCATCGCGGCAACGATGACCTGCTGACCTCCGGGCTGGGAATCGACGCCCTGCGCTCGACCACCGCGCCGACCTTCGCCAACCCGGCCGAGCCCACGGCCGACGAAGCCCGGCGCCGCGCGATCTGGAGCAGCTGGCGCGGGATTGCCGACCTGACCCCCGGCGGCGGGTTCGGCGATGTCTACGGCACTCTGCAGGCGGTACCCGGCCGCGAGTTCTCGGCCTATGCGCGCATTCCCGGTGCACGCCACCCGCATCGCGTACTGGTGCAGGTGCCCGATACCTTCGATGCCGCACGCAGGTGCCTGGTGGTGGCCGCCTCCTCCGGCTCGCGGGGCATCTACGGTGCCATTGCGGTGGCCGGCAGCTGGGGCCTGGCCCACGGCTGCGCTGTTGCTTATACCGACAAGGGCACCGGCAGCGACTATTACGACCTGGACGCCAAGGTCGGCACGCAGGCCGACGGCACGCAGGCCGACGGCACGCCCGCCTCCCAGGGCGCGCTGGCCTTCGTTCCCGTCACGCCACGCGCTACCCACGGCATTGCGTTCAAGCACGCGCATTCGGGCGACAACCCGGAGGCCGACTGGGGCCGGCATCTGCTGCAGGCGCTGCAGTTCGGCCTGCAGGCACTGGACCGCGCCTACCCCGACGCGGCCCCCTTCACGCCGGCCACGACGCGCACGCTGGGCGTGGGTGTCTCCAATGGCGGTGGCGCGGTACTGCGTGCTGCGGAGATCGACGGCGATTGGTTCGATGCGATGGTGGCCGGCGAGCCCAATGTCTCGGTGGCCGGCGCGCCACCGCTGTACGACTTCGTCACCCAGGCCGCGTTGCTGATGCCCTGCGCGTTGCTGGGCGTGGAGGATCTGCCACAACCGCCGCTGCAGGCACAGGCCGTGGCGGCCGGGAGCCAGCGGTGTGCCCTGCTGAAAACTGCGGGGCAGGTGCAGGGCGAAGACAGCGCAACACAGGCACGCTCCGCGCGGCAGCAGCTGACCGATGCTGGCCTGAGCGACGCTGCGCTTCGTGCTGGCGCGTTTTCGACCGGATTCGATCTGTGGCGCGCGATCGCAGTGACCTATGCGTCGGCCTATGGGCGCTTTGGGGCGGGCGAACACCCCTGCGCGTACGCCTTCTCCGCCGCGGGTGCGGACGGCACACCCGGCCCGGCCGCAGCGGCGCTGCGTGCCACCTGGTGGAGCGAAGGCAGCGGCATCCCGCCGGGCAGCGGCGTGGTGCTGGTGCATGGCAACGCGGCAGCAGAGGAAACGCTGGAGGGCCTCAACTGCCTGCGCGGGCTCGGCCGTGGCGACAGCGCTGATGCCCGACGGGTACGCGCCGGTATCGCCGAGGCGGCCGCCACGGCTCCGCGTCGCGGCCTGCCCATCGTGGTGATTCACGGCCTTGACGACGGGCTGGTGCCGATCAGCATGACCAGCGATCGCTACGTGCCGCTGGCACGCAAGGCAGGGGCCAAGATTGCGTACTGGCGCGTTGAAAACGCACAGCATTTCGACTCCTTGCTGGCCTTCCCCGACTACCGCAGACGCTATGTGCCGCTGTTGCCCTACGTGTTCGCGGCGATGGACCAGGTGTGGGATCACCTTGAGGATCCCGCCCGCGCCCTGCCGCAGGATGCGCGCATCAAGCCAACGCCACGCGTGGACGCACCCTTGCTGCGTGAGCAGCTGTCCATTCCCGCCGCCCGCGGCCGCTGACACGCGATCCACCAGGAAGTCCCCATGTCACCTGCCAACGCCGCAGACGCACCCGCCCCCGAAGCCCATGACTACCCGCTGCTGATCAAGCAGCTGCTGCTCACGCCGCTGGCGGTGCGTCCCGAGCAGGAGATCGTCTACGGCGACAGCGTACGCTTCGACTACCGCACCCTGCAGACGCGCATCGGCAAGCTGGCCGGGCTGCTGACGTCCCTTGGGGTCAAGCACGGCGATACCGTGGCGGTGATGGACTGGGACAGCAACCGCTATCTGGAGAGCTATTTCGCGGTGCCGATGCTCGGTGCGGTGCTGATGATGGTGAACATCCGCCTGGCGCCCGAGCAGATTGCCTACACCCTCAACCACAGCGGCGCGCGCGTGATTCTGGCCAACCGTGCGTTCCTGCCGGTGCTGGACGGCATCGATGACCAGCTGCCGGATGTACGCACGCGGATCCTGCTGGAGGACGAGGTCGATCAACCGCTGCCGGCGGGTTTCGTGACCGAGTATGAGGCCGGGCTGCGTGCCGCCGCGCCGGTCATCCACTTCCCGGACTTCGACGAGAACACGCGCGCCACGATGTTCTACACCACCGGCACCACCGGCCGGCCCAAAGGGGTGTACTTCAGCCACCGGCAGCTGGTGCTGCACTCGCTGGCGGGGATGGCCGCGCTGGGCAGTGCGGCCAGCCAGGGCCGCCTGCACCGCAACGATGTGTACATGCCGATCACGCCGATGTTCCATGTCCACGCCTGGGGCCTGCCGTACGTGGCCACGCTGATGGGCATCAAGCAGGTCTACCCCGGTCGCTACCTGCCAGGGCAGCTGCTGGCGTTGATCGCCCGCGAGAAGGTGACCTTCTCGCACTGCGTGCCCACCATCCTGCACATGCTGCTGGGCCATCCCAGCGCGGCCGACACCGATCTGAGCGGCTGGAAAGTGGTCATCGGTGGCGCCGCCCTGCCCCGCGCACTGGCGCAGCAGGCGCTGGCCCGTGGCATCGACATCTTCGGCGGCTACGGCATGTCCGAGACCTGCCCCCTGCTTACCCTCGCCCAGATCGATGCCACCACCCTCGGTGGGTCGGACGAGGCGTTGTCACTACGCACCAAGGCCGGCATTCCGGTGCCGCTGGTGGACCTGCGGATCGTGGACGAAGACATGCACGATGTTGCCCACGATGGTGTGGCTACCGGCGAAGTGGTGGTGCGCGCGCCCTGGCTTACCCAGGGCTATCTGCACAACCCGGATGCGTCGGCGGAACTGTGGGCCGGCGGCTACCTGCATACCGGCGACATCGGCAACATCGATGCCGGCGGTTACCTGCGCGTCGCCGATCGCATCAAGGACGTGATCAAGACCGGCGGCGAGTGGATCTCCTCCCTCGCGCTGGAGGACATCATCGCCCTGCATCCGGCGGTCAATGAAGTGGCCGTCATCGGGATCACCGACACGAAATGGGGCGAGCGACCGCTGCCGTTGGTGGTCAGGCATGCCGGCAGCGAGGTATCCGAGGCGGAGATCATTGAACTGGTCGCCGCGCGCAGCCGCTCGGGCGACATCTCCCGCTTCGCGATCCCGGACCGCGTCAGCTTCGTGGATGCGATCGAACGCACCAGCGTGGGCAAGATCAACAAGAAGAAACTGCGCAGCCTGCATGACCCGCACACCGCCACGGTCCCCGGCTGACGCCAGCGCGGCACCGTTCAGTGGCGACATCGCTTGGGTTCGGAGGGCAGCCACGACCTCCTGATGACGCCAGAAAGCCCCCTGACGCTGGCGATGACGCGGCAGCTACCGCGTTCCTTCCGGTCAAGGTACTGAAGGTCTGCAAGGGCAGGCGCCAACCGTGTTGGCACGCCCGTTGCATCACCACCGGGGACGCTCCCCCCGGTTGGGGCCCATCAGGAGAACCGCAGATGAGTCTAATGATTGCTGGTCGTTCCATCGTCCACCCGCGCCAGCTCAGCACGCTGGGCCAGAGGGTGCTCTCCCTTCTGGATGGTGGCACGCAGTGGGTGCAATGGGCCATCGACTCGGGCGTGCATCGGTACTATTTCGCTGAAGAAGGCAGTTTGTTGCAGGACGTGCAGCAGGGTCTGCATGGCGCGCGCATGGCATGGCTACCCCAGGCGGGCCTGCAGATCGGACCGGTCAAACTGCTCAGCCTGGGCCAGCAAGACATCGACACGCTGCGCCGGATCGAGGCGGGTGAGGATGGCCACCCGTTGAGCGTCGACTTCCACGACCTGCTATCGCGGCACGCGCTGCTCACCAACACCGCGCTGCAGGCCTACCATCCCTTCCTGGCCAGCATCGGGGTGGCGGACGCACCGCTGTTTCAGCAGCTGGACTTCCACGAGAGCCTGGCCCTGTGCCAGCTGGCCAGTGAAGAGGGCACGGCCATGGCGTCCGAGGCGCCGCGCGCCGAGGCGGCCGACTTCGCTCTGGCGAACGCCCGCCGGCCCATCGAATTCTGCGATTACTACCGGTTCTACCACACGGTCCTGCACACTGCGGACAGTGCCGAGCAGCGCCGGCTGCATGCCATGTCCACGCTGCAGCTGCTGTTGCCCAACCTGTTCGAGATGCTGGACGGCGCTCAGCTGACCCACCTTCCCACACCCAAGGAAGTTGACCAGGCGATCAACGCGACCCTGGCGAGCGGCAGGGCGGTGGGGTTCGCCCGGCTATCCCTGGCGGCCCAGCAGCTGTCGATCGGCCTGCCGCCTGCACACCTGGGGGAACAGGCGATCGCCGAGTATGCACGTTGCCGGATGCGCGACGTACAGGCGCTCCTGGGCAGCCACCGGGTCCACAGCAGTCGATTGGGCCAGGACGGCGCCAGCATGCACTGCCTGATGGAGGGCGCAGACGGGCATGCGGTGGTGCAGGTGGAGGACAACAGCGTCTCCCTGGCTCGATACAGCCCCACACGACGCGATGACGCTGGCGACGCCACGGTCGTTGACCAGGCCCGCCAGCCGACTACCGCGCCCGCGCAGCACGAGCCCACGTCGCCCTCTCCCCCGTCACCCGCCGGCGCCGGCCCTGTATCGCGTCCTGCGCCTCCTTCGCCCCCGGAGGCGGACGTGCCCCCCAAGTCTCGGATGGAGACCATCCAGGAAATGGTAGACGCCGCGATGGCCGCCACGGACGAGGCCGTCCGCAGGGCGATGGAATGTTCCCAGCAGGCGATCGAAGCGGCCAGGGAGGCCGAGCGGCGCGCCGATGCCGCCGCCGAAGAGATGGTGCGTCGAGTTCATGAAGCCGCTGCCGGGGACGACACCGGTGCTGAGGGTCACCGCTAGCTGCGGGGACGACGGGCTGCTGCGCAGCGGTTTCCTGCTGCACAGCAGCCGGCATCCGGCGCTGTCATAAGGCGCCGGGTAAACCTGAACAATCCGCGTCGCCGCGCCCCTTTCCCGCCGTCCACCACACCGCGCGGCGCCGCCTTCTCCTCCGGCGGGAGGCCGGATTGGCGCCAACACCCCCGGATCGGGGACAATGGCGGCTGGCCGGACCCTCCGGTCCGCTACAGCATGGACCTGCATCGAGGCGGTCATCGCTCTGCCGTCCCCTGCTGTCTTCCCGCCGCTGCTCCCGGATCTGACTTGAACACCATTGCCACGCCCGTCGACGCCGACGACCTGCCCCTGACCGACCGCCTGCGCGCCGCGCTGGACCTGCTGGAGGCGATCGAGGCCGACCGCACCGTGCTCGACACGCTGCCCGAAGCCGACCGGGTGCGTCTGCACCAGGTGGTGGCCAAGGTCTACCACCCCGAACCGAAGGCGCGCCGGCAGAAGCTCAAGCAGCAGGCCAAGCAGCGCCACCAGGAAAAGGTGGCCAAGGCCGAGGCCCTGCTGGAGCAGACCGGCATCCGCGCCCTGCGCCGCAAGCCGGTATTCAGTACGCCGAACTACTTCCCCCCGCATGCGCCCGGGCTGCATGACGCCAGCAACGGCGGGAACGCTGCCGAAACGCCCGAGCCGGTGCATTCGCCGGAGCTGCGCCACTGCTACGTGTGCAAGCAGAAGTTCACCCAGCTGCATCACTTCTACGACCAGATGTGCCCGGCGTGCGCCGAGCTCAACTTCATCAAGCGCACCGAGACCGCCGACCTGCACGGTCGCGTCGCGTTGCTCACCGGTGGCCGGGTCAAGATCGGCTACCAGGCCGGCCTGAAGCTGCTGCGTGCCGGCGCCGAGTTGATCGTGACCACGCGCTTCCCGCGCGACTCGGCCGCCCGTTATACCCAAGAGCCGGACTTCGCCGAGTGGGGCCACCGCCTGCAGGTCTATGGTCTGGACCTGCGCCACACGCCCAGCGTGGAAGCGTTCTGCAACGAGTTGCTGGCCACGCGTACGCGCCTGGACTTCATCATCAACAACGCCTGCCAGACCGTCCGCCGCCCGCCGCAGTTCTACGCGCACATGATGGCCGGCGAAACCGCGGCACTGCATGAAGTGCCGGAGACGCTGCGCAAGCTGATCGGCGACTACGAAGGCCTGCGCAGCGCCGAGCTGCTGGGCGCAACGTCGACCGCGTCGCTGCCGGTGGTGCAGGACCAGGGGTTCAACGGTGCCAATGGCCTCACCCGCGCCGCCGAACTGTCGCAGGTGCCGCTGCTGGAAGATGAGCTGGTGGCCCAGCAGCATCTGTTCCCGGACGGCCGCCTGGACCAGGACCTGCAGCAGGTGGATCTGCGCGGCCGCAATTCCTGGCGCATGCTGATGGCCGAAGTGCCGTCGGTGGAACTGCTGGAAACCCAGCTGGTGAATGCCATCGCGCCGTTCATCATCAACGCGCGGTTGAAGCCGCTGATGCTGCGCACGCCGGGCCGCGACAAGCACATCGTCAACGTGTCGGCGATGGAAGGCCAGTTCTACCGCAACTTCAAGACCACCCGGCATCCGCATACCAACATGGCCAAGGCCGCGTTGAACATGATGACGCGCACCTCGGCGGCCGATTACCAGAACGACGGCATCCACATGAACAGCGTGGATACCGGCTGGGTGACCGACGAGGATCCGGCGGACATTGCGGCCAAGAAAGTGCAGGAAGAGCGCTTCCATCCGCCGCTGGACATCGTGGACGGTGCCGCACGCATCGTTGACCCGATCATCCATGGGATCAACACCGGCGAGCACGTCTGGGGTCAATTCCTGAAAGACTACGCGCCTACCGATTGGTAATGGACGCGTTGAAACTCCCCGCAGCCCGGCATACCGGGTTGCGGGGCATCCTGCACCCCTTCCCTGTTTCACTTTTCAGCAGGCACGTGGCCTGCTGACAGACGCAACATAATGCGTCACCGCAGCGGCACCTTTTCTGGCGTGTAGTTTCCGCCATCGATCCCATGCAGCAGGCGGAGACTCGCCTCGCCCGCCGTTGTCACGTCGATGCTGCAGCACCGCACCGCATCGGGGAGTAGGTATTTTCCTACACAGTCGGGAGTAGGTATTTTCCTACAAATTAATGAGCGTAGACGGAATGGTTCTGAGCACCATTTCTCAGTTTGACCTGACAAACAATTATGTGCACCCTACAAACGCGGCCTGACCATCGTCGCTCCGTATTGCCGGGCGTCCTCGCCTTGCCATGGAATGGCCGTATCCCAGAGGCGCCAGCTTCGTCCTGGCGCCTTGATCGCTTCATTGTTGATCAACAGGAGAACGCGGAATGCAATTGAATGACAACGTCGTTGCAGGCTGGCTCAATGGCGCGGACAGCGTCGACGGCTGCGAGAATCCGGCGGGTTCGCTCTTCATCTACGGCCAGGAAGCAACCGATGCTGCCCTGACCGCGATCGCCCCCACCATGGCGACCGGCGGCACCGGCAACTGCACCACCACCATGTCAGTGGTCAATCACTGCATGTGTTGCTGATCTAGCCTGTACCGGCGCGCAGCCAACCGTGCTGCGCGCCGTCTCCAGCAATGCCGCATCCGGACACTATCGCAGGGAAGGCAATGGCGGGCACAACCGTAGTCGATTCGTTTGCTCTTGTTATCAATCACATCACGGCAGACCAGCGCGACGCACTGTCCAGGCGCCTGAACAGCCTGGCCCCCGGCCTGAATCCCGCGGAAATTGCGCTCATCCGCGCACAGGCCGAGAGCGCACTGCTCGAACATGCCCACCTGAAACTCAACCGGCTGTTGCTGCTGGAGCTGCACGCTGCCGTCCGCAGCGGCACCATCACCGCGACCGACAACGCGGAGCAGTTTGCACAGTTCGTGCAGCTCGCCACCCACCCCGATTTCAGCGCGCACCTGGACCAGCGCTATCCTGCGTTGCGCCCCAGGTTCCAGCAGATGCTGGCCGCGCAATGCAATGCCGTCGAAGAACTGGCAACGCGCATCGTCGCCGACCGCGACGACTTCCCTGCCCTGCTCGGGCGCCCGGCCGGCCAGCTGGTGTCCGTGTTGCTGGGCAAGGGCGACCTGCATTCACAGGGCCGCACCGTTGCCCGCCTGGTCTTCGAAGGCGGTCCCCTGATGTACAAGCCGCGCTCGCTGCGCATCGACGCCACACTGGACGCCTTCCTTGGCGCCGTGTTCGGCGACGTGCCGGACCGGGTGCGGGTGCCGCGCGTGATCGATCGCGACAGTCATGGCTGGGCGGCGTTTGCCGCGCACCGCTACTGCGACGGTGACCAGGAGCTGCAGACCTACTACCGCGGGCTCGGCCACTGGCTGGCGGTGCTGCGCCTGATCGGCGGTACCGACATCCATCTGGAAAACCTGATTGCGGTCGGGCCGGTGCCGGTGGTGGTTGATGCAGAGAGTGTGTTCGCCCCGGTGATCGAGATCGAGACATCCGGCTACGGGCAGGCGTACGACATCGCCGTGAAGCTGATGATGAATTCGGTCCTGCGCACGGGCATCGTGCCGTTCCGCACCGCCGGCCTGGGCATGGCCGGCGTCGATCTCTCCGCCGCGGGCGCGTTGCCCGGCGAGCAGCCGCGGCTGCGGGTACCGGTGATTGTCGAGGATGCGGCAGACGGGCCGCGCCTGGGCATGGTCGACGCGGACTTTGCGGCGTCACAGAACCATCCGTGCCCGCACCCGGACGTGTCCCAGTACTGGGACCAGATCAGCGAGGGGTTCATGCAGGCCAGCCAACGGCTGCGCGAGCTGGATGCCGCCGACGCGCTGATGCCGTTGCTGGCGCCCTTCGAGGGCTGCCAGGTGCGTGACGTGCGCCGCCCCACCATGGCCTACGCCGAAATCGGTCGGATGCTGTGGCACCCGGCGTCCCTGCATGACGAACCCAAGGCGGTCGCGCGTGCGATGGATCTGCTGGTGCGCAATGCGCAGGTAGTGCGTGCCGCGCCCTCCGAGCCGGCCGCGATCATGGGCGAGATCGACGACCTGCGGCACGGCGACATCCCGATCTTCGCTGCCCCCGTTGCGCCGGAACGGATCCGAACAGTAGTGGCCAACTGGCGTGACATGCGCATCGACCTGGAAGACGTCACGATACGCAGCACGCTGGTGGCGACCGACCTCAATCAGCATGCGCTGGCGCGGGCCGAGGCGCGCGAGGGCTACTCCTATGCCGCACGTGCGCCCCGCGCTGAAGACCTGGACGCGCGCCGCCGCACGTTGGCCGCCGCTGCGGTGGAAAGCCTGCTGCGGCTGTCCGTTCGGGGCGACGATGGGTCGATGACCTGGATCACGCCGGAGATCACGCCCAACGGCTGGACCGTACAGCCCGTCCGACCGGACACCTACTTCGGGCTGGGCGGCATCGCCTTCGCACTGGCCGGATACTGGCTTGAGGTGCAGGCGGGGCGTGCCGATGCGGTCGCCGGCCTGGCGTCCGCCCTGGAGGGATCGATCCAGGTGTTGGCGAGCATGTCGCGGCTGGACCACTCCGAGATGGACGGCGGTTTCGTGGGCGCCGGCTCGCGGATCTGGGCGCTGCTTGCACTGGCCGACATGCTGGACCGCCCTGCCTTGCTCGACGACGCACGGCACTGCGCGGCGTCGCTGGAACGGCACAGTTTCGATGCGTCACCGAAGTTCGAAGTGCTCGATGGCGTCAGCGGCGCCATCCTGCCGCTGATCGGTCTGGCCGAGGCCACCGGTGAAGCACGCTGGCTCGCGCTGGCCGCACGTGTCGCCGGCGCCGTGCAGGCAGCCGCCATCGTGGACAGTGGCGGTGCCCGCTGGCCCAGCCCGCAGTTCGACGAACCCATCGGCGGCTTCGCGCATGGGGCGATGGGCATCGGCTGGTCGCTGGCGCGCCTGGCCGCGACCGACGCCGGGACCGCCGCCGAACGCGACGGGTGGCGGCAGCTGGCGGCGGCGGCATTCGCGTTCCAGGAGGCACTGTTCGAGCCGGCCACCGGGCGCTGGCGCGACATCCACCTGAAGGACGGCCAGAAGAACTTCCCGACCTGGTGCCACGGCAGCGTCGGCATCGGCCTGGCCCATGCCGACCTGTATGCGCGCACGGGCAGCGAGCAGCATCTGCGCGGACTGCGCCGGGCGGTAGCGGACGCCGCCGGCAAATGGGGCTTCAGCCACACGCTCTGCCATGGCGACCTGTCCACCCGCGAGCTGCTGCTGCGCGCGGCCGAGCTGGACCCGGCCTGCCCGTACGATATCGACACGGCGGCCATCGAGGTCATCTCCTCGATCGAAGAGCACCACGGCATGGTCGGCGGATTGACCCGCGCCGCGTTCACGCCCGGCCTGATGATCGGCCTCGCCGGCGCGATCTACGGTTTCTGCCGGATGCATCCCGCATGCGCGATGCCATCGCCGTTGTTGCTGGAGCGTGCTCCCGGCGCGGTGCGGCCCAGCCAGAAGACTGCGGCATCGACCAGCGAAGCGGTTCCCGCGTACGCCGGCTAGACCGGCGTCATGGTTCGGCGGGCGTGGCGCGGGTCCGCGTAGTGCGGTACTGCATCCGCCCGTTGCGCCAGCTGCCACGGGTAGTCTCGACATATTCGCCGTCGGCGGAGAGCGTCTCCTCCCAGCTGCCCACCTGCTGCAACGCGCCATCGCGGTAGCGATAGGTTTCCGCGGCATGCGAACAGCATCCGCCCCGCGATGCGGACGTCAGGGTGCGGTCGTGCGCGTTGATCGACAGCTGTGGTAGCGCCGACAGCGCGGCGGCGTACACGAACGCGCCGCTGGCCGGGTCGAACAGGAACACGTTGGAGGTGCTGTTTGGGCCGGCACCGCCGGACATGCCCGGTGCGAGCAGATCCAGGTGGCCGTCGAAGTTGGCGTCCACCGTCTGCAGCAACGCGTCGCCGTCGCCGTCGCCGATCGGATCGGCCTCGAAATCACGCAGGACCTGACGCCGCTGGCCGGTGCGCGCGTCCAGCACCTCGATCGCCGTCAACCTGGCGCCTTCTTCGCCCTGCTCAACCCCCGCGCGGAACGTGCTCTGGGGCGTGGCGGCCGCCTGTACCACCCAGGCAAGGGGGGACAAGGCATCGCGGTCGATCCAGCCGCGCACGGCGCTGCCGTCCTGCGCGATCTGCTCGACCTGGTACCACGCCGGGGTCCGGCGCAGCACCGCCACATAGCTGCCGGCGGCAATCGTCGCGACAACACCTGCGTCGCGGGCCTCGGCGTGCAACGGCAACGCGCTGTCCACATGCAGTACATCCACATACCCCCGCGGCTGTTGCAGCGTGAACTGGTCGCGGTAGTGCACCACCTCATACTGGTTGATGTGGCGCCCGTAGGCCTCCGGCGCGCAGACATCGGCGATGGCGCAGGCACCGGCCTCCTCTGCGGTGGGTGCGCGCTGCGCCGGCACCTGCACCGCCCCCAGCAGCTGCTTGCGGTCGGCCCAGCGTACCGAAAACCCGGTGGCAGTCCAGTCCAGTGCTGCTTCCCGGTCGCTGGCACCGATGTTGGTGCGGCAATAGGGCTGCGCCTCCGAATACGCGTTCCACTCGGGGAACGCATACGCCGGACACAGCAGGTTGGCGCCGTTGATGTCGTACTGGTAGGCCGGGTCGGTAAGGAACACCAGCTTGTTGAGCCGGGCCTGCGGATCGCGCGACACGAACGCATAGCGCACCCCGGCCGCTGCCGGCACGGCATGCGCGTAGCGCTGCCGGTAGGTGTCTCCCGTCGGCGGGATCGCCGGGGCGGCACGCAGGTACGCATCGGGCTGCAGCGCATACAGCCCGGGCTGCAACAGATCGGGCGCAGCGGCGGCGCTGCCCGCCACGGCCAGGGCCAGTGCAGGCAAAAGGAAGGCCATGGAATGTCCCGTTGGCAGTACAGAAGGCCGGCGCATGCTACCGCGCCGGCGGATGCGCTGCGCATATCCCGACCAATCGCCCGGTCCGGCACAGGACGGCACCCTGCAACCGGCCTATCCTTGAGGACCCCTCACCTACGGGCCAGGGACCCTGCGGCGCCCAGGTGCGCACGCGTGGTGCCGTCGACCGTACTTCGCTTCCGATACCGTCCATGACGTCGCCTTCCCCCGCGCAACCGCCGCTTCCCGTCGCCGCCAGCGCCACCACGCCCCACCAGGGCTTTGCGGTCCATATCGTCGGCGCGGCGGCCTTCGCACACCTGCTCAACGACATGATCCAGGCGGTGCTGCCAGCGGTGTACCCGATGTTCAAGAGCGAGTTCCAGCTCAGCTTCGGCCAGATCGGCGTGATCGCGCTGGTCTACCAGATCACCGCGTCGCTGCTGCAGCCCTGGATTGGGATGTACACCGATAAGCGCCCGCTGCCCTACCTGTTGCCGTGCGGCATGATCGCCACGCTCATCGGCATCGCAATGATGGCCCTGGCCGGTAGTTATCCCATGCTGCTGGTCGCGGCCGCGGTGGTCGGGGTGGGCTCGGCTACCTTCCACCCGGAAGCGTCGCGCGTGGCGCGGATGGCCTCCGGCGGGCGCTTCGGCACGGCCCAGTCGACCTTCCAGGTGGGCGGCAATACCGGATCGGCGATCGGTCCGTTGCTGGCGGCCGCGGTGGTGATTCCGTATGGGCAGCGCTCCATTGCCTGGTTCATGCTGGCCGCTGCGCTGGCCGTTGGCGTGCTGTTCCTGCTCACCGGGTGGACCATCCGCCATGGGCAGGCAAAGATGAGCAGCCTGGCGCGCAACACCGGGGTCGGGCTGGGGCGCGGCAAGGTGATCCAGGCCATCGCGGTGATCGCCGTGTTGATGTTCGCCAAGTTCGTCTACATCGCCTCCTTCACCAACTACTTCACCTTCTACCTGATCGAGCGCTTCCATCTGAGCGTGCAGCAGAGCCAGATGTACCTCTTCATCTTCCTGGCCTCGATCGCGCTGGGCACCTTCATCGGCGGCCCGGTGGGCGACCGGATCGGGCGCAAGGCGGTGATCTGGATTTCCTTCCTGGGCGTGGCCCCGTTCGCGCTTGCCCTGCCCTACGCCAACCTGATGGGCACCGCAGTGCTGGCCGTGGCCATCGGCCTGGTGATGTCGTCGGCATTCGCCGCCCTGGTGGTCTACGCGCAGGAGGCGGTGCCAGGCCGCGTGGGCATGGTGTCGGGCCTGATGTTCGGCCTGATGTTCGGCATCGGCGGCCTGGGCGCCGCCGGCCTGGGCAAGCTGGCCGACGTGCACGGCATCGTGTGGATCTACCACTTCACGTCGTACCTGCCGCTGCTGGGGCTGGCCACGGCCTTCCTGCCCAGGACCCGTGCGCGGTGAGCGACGCGTGCGGCGAGCTGCGCTACACGATTACGGCCGCGCGCACCCGGCGCTGGGTGGATGAGGCACTGGAACGCGAGATGCGCCGCGACGATGCGCTGGCCGAGCGTCTCGGCGGTATGCAGCAGCGGGCGGTCCTGCCGATGCTGATGGTGCTGCCGGCGTGCGGCGCGGGTTGGCTGCTGATCCATCGCGGCGCCACGCCCGAAACGTGGATGACGCTGGCACTGGCGGCGCTGCTGCTGGTGCCCGCATGGCGAGTTGCCCGCCCGTTCACCGCGCGCCTGCGCCGCACGATGGCGCAACAGCAGACGGACAGCACGGCAGGTGGGCGCCCGGTCAGACGCGCCCTCGCCGAGCTCACCCTGACGACGCGCTTCAAGCGGCTGCAGGGCGACTACCGCGTGCAGTTCGATGCCCACGGTATGCAGGTGTCGCGGGCAGGACAACCACCTGCGTTGCTGCGCTGGAGCGACGTGGTGCATGTCCGGGAGACCGAGGCGTTCCTGGTTGTGGCCTGCACCTCACTGCACCGTCGCGGGCAGGCCTACTGGATCCCGAAGCACAGCGCTGCGATGGACCCGGAGGTCTACCGCGAGGGCATGCAGGGCTTGCTGGGTCATTGCAGGGCAGCCGCGGCAACGGTCTGAGCCACCGAAGGGCCAAACCAACGCGCCCTGCGCGTCAGGTCGTCGGCGTGGCCGCCGCCAATGCCGCCAGGTCCGCATCCGCACGCGGACGTACAATCCGCGCCACTTCCTGTCCGTCATGCAGCAGCACCAGCGTCGGCCACAAGCGTACCTGGAAGGACCGCCCCAGCGGCCGCCCCTTGCCGTCTTCGATCTTGAGGTGCGCAATGTCCCTCGCCGCCAGCCAGTCCTTCACGGGGGCCTGCGCGGCACTGCAGTGCGGGCACCACGGCGCGCCGAATTCCAGCAGTTGCCAGCCGGGAGTCGCGTCGATGGCGGCCCGGCTGGGTTCCTGCGCGGCATAGGCCCGCATATAGCTCATCGCGGTGACTCAAGCGCCCGCAGGATGTCTTCAAGCGGCGCGTTGGTGAGGTCCTTGGCAATATCGGTGAGCAGGCGGGCCTGGACTTCCTTGTGCAGCTGCGGGCGGATGCGTCCCAGAGTCTGCGGGTCGGCGATCAGGACCAGGTGCGCATAGCGGTTGTTGAGGGCGTCCTCGTTCAACTGTCCGGCAAGCTGCTTGGCGAAGGTGGCTTCGTTCATCTGCGCGATGCTGGTGTCCTGCGGCATCGAGCCGGACGGACCCTGCCCCGAAACACCCTGTGCGCTGATGTCCTGCAGTTTCAGCGCTTCCTGCTGCTTGAGCTGCAGGGTATGGCCGCTGCCGATGTTGGTGAACACGCGCGCCGAACCGCCGTCTGCGACGACAATCAAGGTGCCTTCCGGGATCTGCTGCTGCATGGTGAACTCCTGTGGAAAAACGGGTGCGAGTGCACCCACGTCCACCGTAGGCGGCCAGGTGTAAGGACCGCGCATACGAATGTGTTCGCGATGTATGCAGCGCACGCCCTGCGCAGGGATCAGGGCGCGCTGCCGTGCAGCTCCATCGCCCGCATCACGATCGGTTTGGCCCAGTCCGGGGTGTGCAGCAATTGCGCCACCGATTCCGGGTAGTGCAGGCCCTTGCGGTCCAGGTGCAGCAGGGGCAACGGATCGGCCTGCCCCTGTGCGTCCAGCGGTGCGCTGTTGTCGTAGACCTGCAGTTCGGCCAGATGGGGCAGCAGCGCCAACAGGTTTTCACGCGATGCGTCGAAGCGGGCGTGAATCTTGTCCTGGGGAATGTCGTGGCCACCCTTGGCGACGCGCGCGGCCACCCGTTCGATATGCAGCTGCACGCTGTCCAGACCGCAGAACCAGATGGCCACGTCGTGGGTTTCGCACGCCGCGCGCAGCAGCCGCGCGATGGTGTTGCCGCCCAGGGTGGTTTCAAAGGCGAAATCGCTGCCTTCGGCCATGGCGGTGCGCAGCCGCCGCACGCCTTCGTGCCAAGCGGCGGAGTTGGCCTCGTCGACCGCCCAGCCCGCCTGGACCAGCGCGCGGGTGAAGGAATCGGGATTGAACCAGGTCAGGCCATCGGCCTCCAGCCAGGTTCCCAGCAGCGAACTCTTGCCGGCGCCATTGACGCCGGCAAGCACCAGAATCCGCCCCATCGGTCAGAGCGACTTGCCGGGGGTGATCCTGCCGCGCCGGATTGGCTGGCCCAGCACCTTGCCCAGCCCGCCGTCGCGGTTGAGGCTGGCCAACTGCACGTCGAACTGCGCGCGCAGCCGTTCCAGCTCGCCGCCGCGCTCGTCGGCATCGGCTTCGGCGGCCTTGGCCAGCAGCTCCTGGTAGGCCTTGATATCCACGATCACCGCTTCAGGGTGGTTGTGGTTGGTGATCACCAAGGCCTGTTTCTCACGCACGGTGCGCATCAGGCTTGGCCAGCCGCGGGTCTTCACCGACGATGCTGTGGCCTTTTCAAGGCCGGGCAGGTCCAGGGGCAGGGTCATGGCAGGCTCCAGCGCGGGGTATGTGCGCATCATACGCCTTTTGGCCAAATTGGGCATAAATCCCATTTTGGCCATCCACCTCCCGCCGGAGCCCTTGCATGGCAAGGGCTGGACGGGTCCCCGCCAAGGCTCAGCGCGACATCGAGTACGGCGCCTGGGCCCCCTCCCCCGGCCAGGCCTTGTTCGGCTCGGCCTGCAGGGTGAAGCGCAGCTCACCGCCGGCCAGGATCTCGGCATGGCGCAGGAACGTGCGCTGCAACGGCTGTCCGTTGAGGGTAACCGAGCCTACGTACTGATGGCCCTTGCCCATTCCCTCGGTGACGATGCTGAAGCGCTTGCCGTTGGGCAGGTTCAGCGTCGCCTTGGGCAGGAACGGACGGCCGATGATGTATTCGCCACTGCCCGGCGCCACCGGGTAGAAGCCCAGCGCGGTGAACACATACCAGGCCGACATCTGGCCCAGGTCGTCATTGCCGGCCAGGCCATCGGGACGGTCGGCGTACTGGGTGTCCATGATCTGCTTCAGCCGCGCCTGGGTGCGCCACGGCTGCCCGGCATGGGCGTACAGGTAGGCCACGTGATGGCTGGGCTCGTTGCCGTGCGCGTACCAGCCGATCAGGCCGGTGATGTCTTCCATGTGCTCGAAGATCGACGGATCGACCTTGGCCTCGAATACCTGGTCCAGGCGGGCCAGCAGTTTCTCGCTGCCACCGTGTGCAGCGGCCAGCCCGGCCACGTCCTGCGGCACATACCAGGAATACTGCCAGGCATTGCCTTCGGTGTAGTCGGTGCCGTACCCGCTGGCCGACGGATCGAACGGGGTGCGGAAGCTGCCGTCGCGCTTGCGCGCGCGCATGAAGCCGGTCTCGGCGTCGAACGCGTGGCGCCAGTTGCCGGCGCGGCCGTCGAAGGTAGCCTGCACGTCCTTTCGCCCCATGGCCTCGGCCATGCGCGCAATGGTCCAGTCGTCGAAGGCGTATTCCAGCGTCTTGCTCGCCGCCTCGCCCTCTTCATCGATCGGCACCCAGCCCAGTTCGCGGTACTGCGCGATGCCGTCGTACGGGCCATAGTTGGCGGTCGCCACCATGGCCTGCAGCGCCTTGTCGGCATCAAAACCGCGGATGCCCTTGACGTAGGCATCGGCGATCACCGGCACGGCGTGGTAGCCGATCATGCACCAGGTTTCCTGGCCGTGGAACGCCCACACCGGCAACATGCCGTACGCACTGTGCTGCTGGTGGGCAATCAGCGAATTGATGAAATCGCTGTTGCGCTTTTCCGGCTGCACCAGGGTGAGCAGGGGATGCAGCGCACGGTAGGTATCCCACAGCGAGAACGTGGAGTAGTTCGTGTAACCCTCGGCGCGGTGCACCGCGTTGTCCGACCCGCGGTACTGGCCATCGGCATCCATGAACAGAGTCGGGCCCAGCATGCTGTGGTACAGCGCGGTGTAGGCGCTGCGCAGGTCATGCGCGGGCGCCTCGATCTCCACGGCCGACAGCGCCTGGGTCCACTGCTGCCTGGCCTCGGCGCGCACGCGGTCGAAGTTCTGGTCCTTCGCTTCGGCGTCCAGGTTGGCGATTGCGCCCTGCTCGCTCACCGACGAGATGGCCACGCTGACCACCAGCGGCGCATCCAGCGTGCCGAAATCGAACGTACCGACCAGTTGCCGTCCTTCGATCTGCGGCCGCTGCGTGGGGTCGTTCTGGCCCGGCGGCGGGAAGCCCTTGTACGCGATGTCGGTTTCGGTGTTGTGCAGTGCGTGGCCGGTAAGCGGGCGCGAGAAGCGCATTGCGAAATACAGCTGACGACCCGGCGCCCAGCCGCGGGTTTCGCGGAAGCCGGTGACCGTGCCATCGGGCTGCAGGCGCAGCCGCGACCACAGGACCTTGCCCGGGTAGTCGTACAGGCTGGTGCGCAGATCCAGCAGCACCCGCGCCTGCTCGCCCTTCGGATAGGAATAGCGGTGCACGCCGGTGCGGGCACTGGCAGTAAGCTCGGCACGCACGTTGTAGTCGTCCAGCGTTACCGCGTAATAGCCCGGCTCGGCCTTCTCGTTGTCGTGGTGGAACCGCGAGGCATAGCCACTCTTCGGCTTGTCCGGATCGCCGCGCTCCAGCCCGGGATCACCGGTGAACGGCATCACCAGCACGTCACCCAGGTCCGAATGGCCGCTGCCGGAGAAATGCGTGTGCGAGAAGCCGACGATGCTGGTGTCGTCATGCCGGTACCCGGCAGCCCAGCCGTAGGCCTTTTCGCGCGGCTGGATGCGGGTGTCCGGACTGAGCTGGACCATGCCGAACGGCACCGTGGCGCCGGGATAGGTGTGCCCTTCCCCGCCAGTGCCGATGAAGGGGTCGACGGCGGCGTAAGCGCGCTCGCCGACCTTCGTCGGCGCTCCCCCGGCCGTGCCGGCCACCAACATTGCTCCGACCGCGAGCCCCAACCAGCGTAACGTCCCCGTTTTCGTCATGGCGTTGAATTTAGATCGATTCAAGGTGGGGTCGATCCTAGCATCGGTGCGGGACGGTCGCATGCTGCAGTGCGCCGATGGGGATGCGGCAGGAGGGTCAGGAGCCGGCCAGCGGCCGGCACTACGCGGGGCGTGCTTCGTCGGGGATGGCTGCCTCGGGCAACGTCGGCTGTGCGTTGTCGACCGTCATCGGGGCGTCGCTGCGCAGCAGGGCTCTCGCTTCGGCTTCGCTGGCCACCGCCGGCGGCGAGCCGCGCAGCGGCAGGCGCGCGGTTTCGTTGACGAACACCATGGTAATGACGCCGATCACCGCCGCGCCCATCAGGTAGTACGCCGGCACCAGCGGGTCGCCGGTGCGCTCGACCAGCCAGGCGGTGACCAGCGGCGTGGTTCCCCCGAACAGCGACACCGACACGTTGAACGCAATCGACAGCGCGCTATAGCGCACCGGGGTGTAGAACAGCGCCGGCAGCGTGGAGGGCATCGAGCTGGTGAAGCACACCAGCGCCAAGCCCAGCAGCATCAGGCCGAGGAAGATCAGCCAGTCGTTGCCGGTACCGATCAGCTTCAGGCACGGGATGGCCAGCGCGAACAACGCAATGCACGCGCCGATGATCATCGGCCGGCGGCCGAGCTTGTCACTGAACAGGCCGCCCACCACGTTGAGCGGCATCATCACCAGCATCACGATGATGATCAGCAGCAGGCCCTTGCTCTCCGCATAGCCCATGGTGACGCTGAGGTAGCTGGGCATGTAGGTGAGCAGCATGTAGTCGGTGACGTTGAACACCAGCACCAGGCCCACGCACTTGAGCAGCTGCGGCCAATGCACGCGGAACAGCGCACCCAGCCCGGGACGCTCGTTGTCGCGCTTGTCGGCCTCTTCGGCGTAGGCACGGAACGCCGGGGTCTCTTCGAGCTTCATCCGCATGTACAGGCCCAGCAGACCCAGCGGACCGGCGACCAGAAACGGAATGCGCCAGCCCCAGTCCAGCATCTGCGCGCTGCTCAAGGCCATGTGCAGCGCCGTCACGGTACCCGCGCCGGCGATGTAGCCGCCCAGCGTGCCGAACTCCAGCCAGCTGCCCATCAGCCCGCGGTTGCGGTCGGTGGAGTACTCGGCGATGAAGGTCGCCGCCCCGCCGTACTCGCCGCCGGTGGAGAAGCCCTGCACCAGCCGCGCCAGCAGCAGCAATGCCGGTGCCCACAATCCGATGCGGTCGTAGGACGGAATCAGGCCGATGCTGAAGGTGCCCAGCGCCATCAGGATCATGGTGAAGGCCAGCACTTTCTGGCGACCGTACTTGTCGCCCAGCGGCCCGAATACCAGGCCGCCCAGCGGGCGCACCAGGAAGGCCACGGTGAACGTGGCGAAGGTGGCGATCAGCTGTGCGGTCGGATTACTGGCGGGAAAGAACACCTGCCCCAGGGTGACCGCGATGTAGCCGTACACACCGAAGTCGAACCATTCCATCGCGTTGCCAAGGGCGGCGGCACCCACGGCCTTCTTGAGCATCGGGCGATCAACAACGGTCACTTCGTCCACCTGGACGTGGCGACGGCGTTTGAACCACCCGAAATGGGCGTGTGCGGCATGCAGGTCCTGCATTCTGCTTTCTCCTGGAAGCATGGCCACCACCACGCCCGAGGTCCCGCGCACGGCACAGGAAAGAACCGCCTTCGAAGGAACGCGGCACAAGGCGCGAAGAAGGGGTGGCAACAGGCGTTCCCGGACGGCCGCGTGGAATTCCACGGCGCTGCAGGAAGGGTGACCGAGAGACGGGCAACGGCCCGAGACAATGATCAAGCGACGCATGGTACTACACATCGAAAATGTGATCTCTACCTCATCTTCACATTACGGCACTGCAGCGCTATCGAGGGACACCGGGAATCGTGCAGAATCCCTGCGCCGCCGCGACGTGCTCACACGGAACGTGCGCGCGGCATCCCACCATCAGCACGAAGAGATACCACCCGATGTCCATCAAGACCACCACCCTGTGCGCCCTGCTCGGCCTGCTCGCACCCGCGGCCGCCATGGCCCAGGACAGCACCGCCACCACGCTGTCGCGCCTGCTGGAATGCAAACTGACCGCCGACCAGGTCGCCGCATTCACCGACAGCATCAACGCAGAGGAAATCACCGACTTCGCGCATGCCGGTTCGGCCGCCTCGGACGACGCTGCGCTGAGCCTGTGGAAGAGTGACGCGCCCATCACCGCGTGGGGCGAAACCTCTGATCTGGTGCACCTGTCCAGCACCACCGAGATGCTGCTGGCCTTCAAGGTCACGCCGGGGCAGGAGCTGGCCCGCGGCAAAGCGATCGTGGACCGCATCGGCGGGATGACCCCGCGTCCGGACCAGGCCGCGATGGAAGAAACCTACGGCTGGAAGGGCATGGATTACCGCAAGGCGCTCAGCGGCAACCGCAACGCGCGCGTGCTGGTGGACCTGAGCTATTCGCCGGGTTGGGTCACCGTGGGCTGCGCGTACGGCGACATCCTGTAACGCATCTGGCAAGCGGCACAACCGACGGCGCGGGAAGCGATTCCCGCGCCGTCGGCGTTTCCGCTGCGACGTCGTGTCGCAGCCACGGCGCCGGCCCGCTTGATCTTTGTCATGGTCACCCCGGCGTGGCGCGCCGATCCTGTACGGGACACGCAACCACCCCTCCACAAGGATCCGGCCATGCCCTACACCCCCGACAACGCCCAGCTGTTGAATGCCCTGCAGAACGTCATGGTGATCTCCACCACCGACCTGCAGGGCAACATCACCTATGCCAACGACCTGTTCTGCACGCTCACCGGCTTCACCCGCGACGAACTGATCGGCCAGCCGCACAGTATCGTGCGCCACCCCGACGTGCCCAAGGCGGTCTACAAGGACATGTGGGACACCATCAAGGCCGGCAGGAGCTGGACCGGCATCGTGCCCAACCTGGGCAAGGGCGGCGCCCTGTACGTGGTGGACACCACGGTGCAGCCGGTGTTCGACGCCGAGGGCGCCATCACCGCCTACATCAGCATTCGCCGCGTGGTGAACGATCTGATGAGCAACTTCGACGCGGTGGAGTTCAGCAAGGAAAAGTTCGACGACTTCTACGCTGCCGCCTGATGGAAGCTGCCTCCCCGATCCAACGCGTGCTGGTCGGATACGGCTCCGAATCCGGCAACGCACGCGCCCTGGCCCACCGCCTGGGCGCGTTTCCGGCCCTGCAGCGGCACGCCCCGCAGGTGCTGCCCTTCAACGACATCGACGTGGCCTCGCTTGGCGCAGGCGATGTGCTGCTGGCGCTGTCCAGTTCCTTCGGCGACGGTGAGCCACCCGCCAATGGCGAACGCTTCGCCGACGCATTGCGCCAGACCCCTGCCCTGCCCGGACTGCGCTACGCCGTGTTCGGGTTGGGGGATACCGGCTACCCGCGCTTCTGCGGCTTCAGCAAGACCCTCGACACCCTGCTCGGTGAGCGGCAGGCACGGCCGATCATGCACCGGGTTGACGCCGATGCAGGCTACGAGCACTTCTTCGACCAATGGGCGCCGGTGCTGGGCGACGTGCTGGACGGCAACGAAGCGGCAGGCCGCAACCTTCGTCTGCAGGTGACCGCGTACGCCGAGGACAATGCGTTCGCCGCACCGATTACCACGCGTCGTCGCCTCAGCGCCCGCGATCCGGCGGCATGGCACCTGGAGCTGGACCTGAGCGGCAGTGGCATCGCTTACCGCGCGGGCGACACCCTGCATGTGGTGGCCCCGAACGACCCGACGCTTCTACAGGCATTGGCGCGCTGGTATGGCCAGGACGAAGCAGTCGACCTGCTGCGCAACAAGGAGCTGCGACTGCTCGGGAAGACAGTGCTGCGCGAGCTGGCACGCCTGGGCAGCAGCGACGCACTGAAGGACCTGCTGCGCAGCAGCCAGCGCCCCGCACTGGAGGCCTACCTGCACGGCGCCGACCTGCTGGATGTACTGAACGACCACGCCAGCCCCGACCGCGTGCCACTGGCGCGGTTAGCGGAGCTGCTGTCGCCCTGCCTGCCGCGCGCCTATTCGATCGCATCGGCCGCCGGCAGCGCGCAGGCCGCCCTGTGCATACGCGAGGTGCGCTACACCCGCAGCGGTCGCGAGCGTCGCGGCACCGCCACCGGCTGGCTGCTGGACGGCGACGGCGGCGCCCGCGTGTACTGCCGCGCCAACCCGGGTTTCCACCTGCCCCGCGACCCCCACGCCCCACTGCTGCTGGTCGGCACCGGAACCGGGATCGCGCCGTTGATGGGGCTGTTGCACGAGCTGGACGCCGCCGGTCAGCAGCGCGAGGTGCACCTGGTGTTCGGCGAGAAGCATCGCGACCACGACTTCCTCTACCAGCAGCACCTGGAGGCCTGGCGCGCCGACGGTCGCCTGCAGGGACTGCACACGGCCTTCTCGCGCGACGGCGTGGCCAAGTATTACGTGCGGCACGCGCTGGCCGACCAGGCCGACGCGGTTGCCGACCTCCTGCAACGCGGCGCGCATGTCTACCTGTGCGGCAACAAGCAGCACCTGGGCGTGGCCGTACAGGAAGCGCTCAACACGATCCTGCCCACCAACGCGGGTGACAGCAGCACATGGGATACCTTGCAGGCTGCCGGGCGCCTGCACCGCGAACTGTACTGAACACCGCATCGCTGCAGCACTGCACGCTGCAGCTTCACGACCGCGCCGTCAGCCAGCGGCGTTGGGGGCTTCGGTGACTGCGGCCAGGGCCGCCAGCCGCTCCGGCTGCAGCACCTGCATTTCGCGCTGGTTGACGGCGATCACGCCGTCATCGCTGAGTCGGCGCAGCACCCGGCTGGCGGTCTCCGGCGCCATGCGGAGGTAGTTGGCGATCTCCACCCGGCTCATGCTCAGGCTGAAGCGCAGCGGCGAGAAGCCGCGGCGCGCATAGCGCTCGGACAGATCCAGCAGGAACGCGGCCATCCGCGCCTCGGTGCGATGGTTGGCCGCCATCAACGCCACCTTGCCGATCTCGGCACTGAGCAGGCTGAACAGCTTGGCCTGCAGGCCGGGCATGCGCGTAGCCAGCAGGCTCATGCGCGGGAACGAGAACCGGCACAGGTACACCGTATCCAGCGCAACGGCATTGCAGGGGTAACGCGCACCGTGGATCGCGTTGAGCCCGATCACCTCGCCGGGCAGGCTGAAGCCCAGCACCTGCTCGTTGCCTTGGCTGTCGTTGAGGTAGGTCTTGACCATGCCGCCACGCACCGCGGCGATCGAATCGAACGGATCGCCCGCGCGGAAGATATGCTCGCCCGCGCGAAACGGCCCCACGTGGTCCACCAGCACATGCAGTTCGGCCAGCGCGGTCTTGTCGTAGCCCTGCGACATGCACGCATCGGAAAACGCGCAGGTGCTGCAGAAATGCAGTGCATCGCCGTCATCGGCAGCAGCAGGGTTCGGCGTTCCCGGCGACGACATGGCGGCGCTGCTCAGCGCTGGGCCAGCGCGAAGTCCAGGCCGGCGCACACGGCCGCCACCTGCGCATCGTTGCATTCCTGCGGGGTGGTGCGGGGGCTGTCCGGATAGACCTCGGTGGTGGTGGCGTAGCGGGCGTTGGTGAAGCCGGCGCAGGCACCGATCGAGCGGGATTCGCCCCACACCACCCCGTTGGACTGCAATGGCATGCCAATCAGCTCACCCTTGGCATCGGCCGGCGCGATATGCGTGACCTTTTCGACTGCCGCTACCAGCGCCTGCTGGAACGCCGGCTGCGGGTCTTCGCTGTTGCCGATCACGTAGAAACCATCGGGAATGATGTCCGGCACCAGGTCCTTGCCGTCACGCGCGCAGCGGGCCGGATCGAACTCTTCCAGGTCGCTGTTGGTGGTTTCATGCAGGTCCAGATGCACCAGCAGGCCATCTGCACGGGCGCCCACCCAGCGCATCAGCGCGGCCGCCTCTTCGATCTGGCCACCGTCACGGAAGCTGCGGTTGGGATCGATCGCGTCGGGGTTCCAGCGCTGGATGCGCTCATAGCCCCACGGGCTGACGCACGGGGCCACGATCAGGTTGATGCGCCCGGCGTAGGCGTCAGCGTGCTGGTCCAGGAACTGCAGCGCGCCGTGCACGCCACTGGTTTCATAGCCGTGCACGCCACCGGTCACCAGCGCGCTGGGCAGCGCCGGGTCCCACGCCTGGTTCACCACCGCAAACAGCGGATAGTGGTCCGGGGCATAGTCGAGCTGGCCATACTGGACCACCTCGAACCGCTCACCCAGGCGCTCGAGCGCGGCCACCACGTCCTCGTGGTAGCTGCGCTGGCGCTGCTGGCGGGCCCGCCACTGCGCGCGTTCGGCGTCGCCCCAGGGCTGGCCGGGGGTGCCGATCGGGTAGAAATGCGCAAGGGTCATCGGAGGCTCCAGAAGTCGGGAAACGGGTCCGCGCGAAAACGCGTGACCCAGCCCAGTAGTGTAAATGCAGAAGGCCTGACCGGTCCCAGCGGCGTCCGCCCAAGCCAGAATGGGCAAGGTGCCCGCCGGCACCTGACACCCCCGGAAGGAAGCTAACGCGTGATCGACATCGCACCTGCAGCCCCCCATCACCTGGAGGTCCTGGTAGCCCTCGACAGCGTGACCGGTCATGACCCCGGACGCGCCGCGCAGATCCGCGCATGGGTGCAGGCCGGCACGTGCCACATGACCCACCCCGGCCTGGCTGCAGGGCAGATAACGGCACCACGCTTATGCGTTTGGCGCGATCGAGGCGAGAATAAAAAAGGGGGCCGGTTGCCCGGCCCCCTCATGCATCGACCAACGGTCGGTGCCTGCCAGCGTGTCATGCGGCCTGCACTTCCTCGTAGCCGTTGAAGCGCATGTCGCTGGACGCACGCCCCTGTGTCAGCGAGCGCAGCGCCGTGGTGTAACCGGCCAGCCGCGCCAGCGGCGCATAACCCAACACGTCCACCTGCGCACCGTGGTCCTCGATGGACGCGACCCGCCCTTGCCGGCGGTTGAGGTCGCCCACCACATCGCCCACGTTGCCCGACGGCGCATGGATCGCTACTTCCATCACCGGCTCCAGCAGGCGCGTGCCCGCCGTGGCCAGTGCCGCCTTCACCGCCTCGCTGCCCGCGCGATGGAACGCCATTTCCGACGAGTCCTTGGCATGGGTCTGGCCGTCGGTCAGGGTCACCTCGATCCCGACCACCGGATGCCCGCGCGGACCCTCTTCCAGGGCCGCGCGCACGCCCTTCTCCACCGCGGCCACGAACGCCTTCGGAATGACGCCGCCCACGGTGCGGTCGACAAAGCGCACCGCGTCGTCGCCGGTGGGCGCCACCTCGATCAGCACCCGGGCGAACTGACCCTGGCCGCCGGTCTGCTTGGCCACCTTGCCTTCCACGCCGTGCACCGCGCGGGCCGGCGTTTCCTGGTAGGCCACACGCGGCTCACCCACCCGCACCGGCACGTTCCATTCGCTGCGCAGACGCTCGACCATCACCTCCAGGTGCAGCTCGCCCATGCCCCAGATCAGGGTTTCCCCGGTCACCGCATCGGTGCCGACGCGGAACGAGGGATCTTCCTGGGTCAGGCTCGACAGCCCCTGGCTCATCCGGATCAGGTCCGACGCCTTGTCCGCATTCAACCGCCATGCCAGCACCGCGTGCTGGGCATGGATGGTGTCCAGCAGCAGCGGCGCGGACGGCGCGCTGAGCGTTTCACCGCTCACCGCATCCTTCCAGCCGATCACCGCCACGATCTCACCGGCAACCGCCTCGGTGATGTCGTGGGTGTGGTCGGCCTGCACCCGCACCAGCCGGCTGATGCGCCGGCCCTGCGCGTGCTGCGAACTGGCCACCTGGTCGCCCACCTTCAAGGTGCCCGAGTACAGCCGCACGAAGCTCAACGCAGCATGGCTCTGGTGGGTGATCTTGAACAGCAGGCCCGCCAGCGGTCCCTTCGGATCCGGCGGCAGCAGCACCTCCTCGTCGCCACGGGTGGCCACCACCGCAGGGCGGTCCAGCGGCGAAGGCAGGAAATCCACGATCGCATCCAGCAGGGTGTCGATGCCCTTGCTCTTGAACGCCGCACCGGCCAGCACCGGCACGCCCGCACCGGCCAACGTGGCCCGGCGCAGCGCGGCACGCAACAGCACGTCATCCACGGCCTCGCCCGCCAGCCAGGTGTCGGCCAGCGCGTCGTCATGGTTGGCCACCGCCTCGATCAGACGCAGACGATACGGTTCCCACTGCGCCTGCTCGTCTGCGGTCCACCCGCTGCGGGTCGGGTTGCCGGCGTCGTCCCACTCCACGCGTTGCCGGGCGATGAAATCGGCCCAGCCGTGGAAGTGGTTCTCATCGCCCAATGGCCAGCCCAGCGCCCACGGACGCGCCTGCAGTTTGTCCTGCAACTGCGCAAGCACGCGCTCGAACGACGCACCGATGCGGTCCATCTTGTTGACGTAGGCGATCAGCGGAACGCCGTGGCGACGCGCCTGGTGCCAGACCGTTTCAGACTGCGGCTGCACGCCATCGACCGCGGAAAACACCGCGACGGCGCCATCCAGCACGCGCAGCGAACGCTCTACTTCGATCGCGAAATCGATGTGCCCGGGGGTGTCGATCAAAGTCAGCCGATGGTCGTCGCCACCGCGCGGTGCCCAGTGCGCCTGCACGGCGGCTGCGCCGATGGTGATGCCGCGTTCGCGCTCGATGGCCGAGAAATCGGTGGTGGCCGCGCCGTCATGCACTTCGCCGACACGGCGGATCTCGCCGGTTTTCCACAGCAGGCGTTCGGTGAGGGTGGTCTTGCCGGCGTCGATGTGGGCAATGATGCCCAGGTTGCGCCAATGGGAAAGGGTGTGGGTGTGGGTGTTCATGGTGGGTACTCGCATCGCCAACATCGGGGAGCCGCACGCCGCCGTTGGCTAACGGGCGTGCGGCCAGGTTTGGGGCTCGGCGATCTGGTGCATGGCACGTTCTCCTTTGATGCGTTCTGTAACAGGGGAAGGAAGTGAAACGCGGAAACGAAAAGAGCGCCCGATGGGGCGCTCTGTCTGGGTCGTTCAGGGGGATCGGATATCGATCAGCCGCCGGATGAGCCGCAGGGCAGACGCGCCCGTTCCACGCTTGCGCGGGTCTGGGTAAAAAACGTCATGAGCGGTTGCGAACGCATCGGGGTAGCCTGGAAGGAATGGCGCCATTGTAGACCTGTGCAGGCCGACAGCAAGGGCTTTTAAGTGCCAACAGCAGAACACTGACGCCCACATGAAAATCGAATTACCGCCAGCAGAACAATGGCGTTGGAGCGTCAGTCCTTGCAGCCCGCCGCCGCCCGCGCCTCGCCCACCGTCGCGGCATGGCCTTCGCCCGAGGACACCCAACCGGCGAGGGAGAACGCCGGATCGATGCGGGCCGCCTTTGGCTGCGTACCGATCAACACCTCCATCCAGCTGCCCACGGCCGGCAGCTCGGCGATCCGCGCGTCACGGTCGTCGTCGGTGCTGAAGTCGGCATCAGGCCCGGAACGCGGCGTGGATTCTTCCGTGGCGGTCTTGCGCGCCCGTACCCGCAAGGCACCGTCGGGCATGCGCTGGGTAGTCACTTCGGCCCGCTCCACGCCGTAGGCCCACGTTGATTCGGCGCTGCGCGTGGTTTCGCTGCCGTCGTCGGCCACCTCCACGTTCTCACCGGTCCATTGCATCACCTGCACCACGCCGCCCACGCTGCCCATCATCGCGGCGTACACCAGCATCTGCCGCTGTTCCAGCGGCAGCGTGGCCACCTCCGGCTTGTCGGCGGGCACCTTGATGTAGCCCACCTTGCGGCACAGCATCATCACCCCACCGTCGGCCCAGGTGGTCAGCTGGTCGCCGTCGGCGAAATGCTGCGTCTGCATCCGCGAGATCTCTGCGCCTGCGCTGGGCAGGTGCTGCACATCGATGCTGGCGGCAGCTTCGCTGGCCTTGCTCAACGACACCGTGCTGACGGCCGCTGCATGGGTGGCGCCAGCCAGAACGAGGAGCGCGGTGGCCAGCGCGATGCGGGTGGGCGTGTGGGTCATGGGATCCATCCTTTGCTTAAGCGCGTTGATCGAGATCAACGTCGAACAGGGCCGCGCATGATACGCGGGCGAATCGGCTCCGTGGCCCGCTGCGACCGGATGTCGCAAGCTCGCATATGCGAATGGGTTGCAATTGCATCAGAGCGCCAGCCGGTTAAAATGGCGTGCAGATTCCCCTTGCCTGGATTGGAATCGACGTCCGCAGTCTTGCGCATCGCCACCGGCTAGGCACTCGCCCCCTTCGTCCCGAGCCGCGCCATGCATTCTCCCGCCCCCCTTCCCTCCAGGCTGCGCCGCACCCTGTTGTCCCTGGCCTGCACCGTGGCCACCACCACGCTCGCATTCGATGCCCTCGCCCAGCAGGCCACCGCGCTGGATGCGGTGCAGGTCAACGCCTACCGCACCGCCAACAGCACCAGCGGCGCGACCAAGACCAGCACCAGCATTGCTGAAACGCCGCAGTCGGTGTCGGTGATCGAGCGCGCCGAACTGGATGCGCGGGGTGTGCAGTCGCTCAACGACGCCATGCGCTACGTGGCCGGTGTGAGCCTGGAAAGCAGCGGCATCGACAACCGCGTGGACGACTTCCGCATTCGCGGCTTCGACGCCGGCAGCTGGTCCAACAACGTCACCCTGGACGGTATGCGTGCGCCGCAGGGCAGCCAGTGGAACCGCAGCATGTTCGACAGCTGGAACCTGGAGCGGGTGGAAGTACTCAAGGGCCCCTCGGCGGTGATGTACGGGCAGATCGCCCCGGGGGGTATGGTCAACCAGGTCAGCAAGACGCCCACGCCGGACCAGGCCCCGCAGCTGCGCCTGGGTGTGGATGCCAATGGCCAGTACAGCGCCGCCTTCGACGTGGGCACCGGCACCGCCGACAACGACCACCTGTTCCGCCTGGTCGGGCTGTACCGCGACGGCGACACCCAGATCAGGCACACCGAACAGAGGCACTGGTTCCTGGCGCCCAGCTACAGCTGGCAGATCGCCGAGCGCACGCGCCTGACCCTGCTGGGCATGTACCAGAAGGACGACGGCGGCTCCACCTACCAGTTCCTGCCGGCCGCCGGCACGCTCAACCCCACCCGCTACGGCTACATGAAGAACAGCACCTTCATCGGCGAACCGGGCTGGAACACCTTCGACCGCACACTGTGGACGGCCGGCTGGCTGTTCGAACACGCGTTCAACGACCACCTCACCCTGACCCAGAGCGCACGACGCACGCATGTGGATTCGCTGTACCGCGGCGTGGTCACCTTCGGCGCGCTCAACGCCGACGGCCGCACGCAGAACCGCCGCGGCGTGATGGGCACCGGCGACTCGGACGGCGACACGTTCGACACCCGCCTGCAGGCCCGCTTCGCCACCGGTGCGGTCGACCACACCGTACTGCTGGGCTGGGACTGGCAGCGGGCCGACTGGGAAGGCGTGCGCAGCGCGATGAGCAGCCCGCGTCCGATCGACATCTTCACCCCGATGTACTCGAACTACGCGCCCACGCTGAGCACCGAAACGCCCACCGCCGGCGTCAACCGCCAGAGCGGTGTGTACCTGCAGGACCAGCTGGCGCTGGGCAACTGGCGCCTGACGCTGGGCGGCCGCTACGACTGGACCAAGGACGACAGCAGCAGCGCCAACCGCAACATCAGCACCGGCATCTCCACGCCTGGCGGGCGCAACGTGATCAAGAGCGAAGCCTTCACCGGCCGCGCCGGCGTGCTGTACGTGTTCGAGAACGGCCTGACCCCCTATGTGAGCTACGCCGAATCGTTCCAGCCCTCGACCAAGTCGCCGCTGGACAGCTTCACCCAGGCCACGTTCGAACCGGTCACCGGGTCGCAGTGGGAGGCCGGCCTGAAGTACCAGCCAGCCAGCGTGGATGGGCTGGTGACGCTGGCGGCGTATGACCTGCGCCAGCAGAACATGATCGTCGACGACCCGGTGGCCAGCCACCGCACCTGCGGCGCTACCGGCACCGCCACCTGTTCGATCCAGGGCGACGAGGGCCGCGTGCGCGGGATCGAACTGGAAGGCCGGATCACCCCGTTCGAGGGCTTCAGCCTGATCGGCGCGGCGTCGCGCATGGACGCGGAGATGACCCGTTCGGCGCCCTACAAGGGCAAGACGCTGGCGATGGTGCCCGACTACAGCGCCTCGTTCTGGGCCGACTACACCTTCCAGGGCGGCGCACTGCAGGGGCTGAGCCTGGCGGCCGGCGCGCGCTACAACGGGGTGAGCTATGGCGACAGTGCCAATCTGTATCGTATTCCCTCATACACGCTGTTTGACGCGGCGATCCGCTACGACGTGGGCCAGATCGGCAGCACCACGGTGCGACTGGCGCTCAATGCCAGCAACCTGGCCGACAAGCGCTTCGTGTCCACCTGCACCGGGGTCTCGTCGTGCTACTACGGCAGCGGCCGCACGGTGACCGCGACCGCAACGCTGGGGTGGTAACGGCACGATGACGCGCGGCGGGCAAAATCGCACCCGCGGTACAGCCGACCGTTGGTCGGCTGAGGGGCATTGAACCCCCGGTAGAGCCGACCGTTGGTCGGCTGAGGGGCATTGAACCCCCGGTAGAGCCGACCGTTGGTCGGCTGAGGGGCATTGAACCCCTGGTAGAGCCGACCGTTGGTCGGCTGCTCTTGATGCGGGATTGCGTGGAGCCGGCCAGCGGCCGGCACTACCGGTGCGCGACCTTCGTACCGACCAACGGTTGGCACCCAAGCGTCATTGGACTTCGTGCCGACAAACGGTCGGCACCTACGCGTCGGCCACCACCACCAACGGCACGCCGCGCTGCGGGTGCTGCAGCACGATCACCGTTTGCTGATACACGCGGCCCAGATGGGCTTCGGTGAGCACTTCGGCGGGCGTGCCATCGGCAGCCACCCGGCCCTGCTCCAGCAGCACGATGCGGTCGGCGTAGCCCGCCGCAAGATTCAGGTCGTGCAGCACTACGATCACGCAGGCGCCGGCATCGGCCAGCGCGCGCACGCTGCGCAGCGTGCGCTCCTGGTGGCGCAGGTCCAGCGCCGCGGTCGGCTCATCCAGCAGCAGCAAGGGGGTCTGCTGGGCCAGCACCCGGGCAAACGTGGTGCGCGCCGATTCACCCCCGGACAGCTGCTGCACCTCGCGCAGGCGCAGCGCCTGCAGTTCCGCCGCGGCAATGGCCGCTTCCACCTGCGCATCGTCGGCTACCGGATCCGGCGGATGCGGCAACCGCCCCATCGCCACCACTTCCTCCACGCTGAAGGCGAACCGCACCCCGTGTTCCTGCGGCATCACCGCGCGCTCGCGCGCCAACGGCCCGGCCTTGTAATCGGCCAGTGGCCTGCCCTGCAGCAGCACCTCGCCCGCATCGGCCTGCAGATCGCCCGCGGCCACCGCCAGCAGGGTCGACTTGCCCGCACCGTTGGGCCCGACCAGCGCCGTGACCGTGCCCGGTACGAAATCCAGCGCGACACCGTGCAGGATCTCGCGCTGCTGGCGGCGCACGATCACCCCGCGCAGGCGCAACAGCGCGCTCATGGGCTGTCCTTGCGACGCTGCTGCAGCACCAGCCACAGGAAGAACGGCGCGCCCAGCGCGGCCGAGAACAAGCCCAGCGGAATCTCCGCGGGCGGGTCCAGGGTGCGTGCGGCCGTATCGGCCACCACGATCAACAGCGCGCCCAGCACGCCAGACACGGGCAGCAACCAGCGATGGCCCGGGCCCACCAGCATGCGCGCCACGTGCGGCACCACCAGACCCACGAACGCCACCGAACCGGCAAACGCTACGGCGGCTCCCACCAGCAGCGCACTGAAGGCCACCAGACGGCGCCGCGTGCGGGCCACGTCCAGGCCCAGATGCTGCGCCTGGCGTTCGCCCAGCGCGAGCATGTCCAGCGGCGTGGCCAGGCGCTTCAGCGCAAACGCGCCGATGGCGAACAACGGCACCACCGCCATCACGTCGCGCCAGCTGGCCCGGGCCAGCGATCCCATCTGCCAGAACACCAGCGACTGCAGCTCGCTTTCGCTGGCGATATAGGTCAGGAAACCGATCAGCGCCGAACAGAACGCCGCCATCGCGATGCCCACCAGCAGCAGCGTCGCATTGCCGCTGCCCTTGCCCGGCCGCGCCAGCAGATAGGTCACGCTGATCGCCACGGCACCGCCGACAAATGCGGCCACGGGCACGATCCAGCCGGCCGCACCGGCCGCGCCCAGCACGATGGCCGCCACCGCACCGAGGGCCGCGCCCTGGCTGACCCCCACAATGCCCGGGTCGGCCAGTGGATTGCCGAACAGCCCCTGCAGGCTGGCACCGGCCATCGCCAACGCCGCACCGACCATCGCCCCGAGCAGCGCGCGCGGAATGCGCAACTGCCAGACCACCGCCAGGTCACGAGTACTTACCGCCTGCGGGTCCACCAGCCCCAGCTTCACCCCGAGCGCCTGCAGCACCTCCAGCGGCGGCAGCCGCAACGGCCCCACCGCGAACGAGGCGAGCACCGCCAGCAGCAGCACCACGGCGGCCAACACCAACATGCCGCGCCCGAGTCGGCGGCGCCGATCGGCCGGACTCATGCCTTGGGCAGCGCCGCCAGCGCCTTGGCCAACGCCAGTGCGCCCACGCCCGAACCGACGCTGGCGTACTTGAGCTGCACATCGGGCATCACCCAGACCCGGTTGGCCTGTCCGGCCGGGGTCTGCTTCAAGGTCGGGTAGGCTTTCCACAGGCCGTCAGCGCCGCCGAACAGGGCCAGGTCGTGCTCGGTCACCAGGATCACCTCCGGTGCTGCCGCCACCACGCCCTCGTTGCTCAGCGCCGAGTAGTTGGACACCCCCGCTTCGGTGCCGATGTTGAGCCCACCAGCCAGCGCGATCAGCTTGGCCGATGCACTGTCAGCGCCGGCCACGGTGGGCGCGCCACCGGCACCGGTGGCCGATACGTGGATCACGCGCGGTGCGCGGCCACTGGCCCTGCCGATCGCCGCCGCTTCGTCCAGCTGCGTTTGCACCTGGCTGGCCAGCGTCTGCCCGGCCTCGGCCAGGCCCAGCGCAGCGGCGATCTTGCGCACCTTGTCCGGGGCCGGCTGCAGGTCGTCCACCACCACCGCCGGTTCGCCCACCGCGCGCAGCTTCTGCGCCAGTTCGGTGTGGCGGCGCAGGCTGTTGCCCAGGAACAGCGAGCCCTGCAGGCTCAGCACGCCTTCCACGCCGGTGGTGCGGTTGAACAGGAACTGGTGCGGCGCAGCGCGGCCGGACGCGGTCGTGGTGTTCTTCGGGGCGGCAAACACCTGCTTACCCAGGCCCAGCGCATCGATCACGGCAATCACGTCATCGCCGCCGACGACGATCCGGCGGGTGTCATCCACCTCGACCTCGGCACCGTCATCGGACCGCACCTTGGCTGGCAGCACGGCGGCCTGGCCAACCAGGCGCGGCAATGCGCCGCCGTCCAGCCGCGCCCAGCCGGCAGGCAATGCGTCGGCCGCAGCGCTTTCGGCAGCGGGCGCGGTGGTGGCCGCTGGCGCGTCGGCGGCCGGCGGGGTGGCCGGGCCACTGCACGCGGCCAGTGCCACGGCCATGGCGAGCGGCAACAACCGCAGGGAAGTACTGGATTTCATCATGACTCCTTCGACAGGGCGGCCGATGACCGCCCTGCCCGTTGACTCAACGCTGGCGCAGCGCGATGCGGGTGATGCGGTCTCCCTTGGCATCGTCGGTGCCGCGCGACTTGTTCACCGCGAACACGTTGCCCTTGCCGTCGGCACGCACGTGGTTGGGGAAGGTGCCGCCGTCCAGGTTGCCGACCACCCTGCCACTGCGGTCCACCACGGTCACGGTACCGGCACCGCGGTTGGTCACGTAGGCCAGGCCCGCCTTCGGATCGAAGGCAACGTTCAGCGCGCCGGCACCCACCGCGACGTCGTGCAGCACCTTGCCGCTGGCGACGTCCACGATCAGCAGGTTGTCGGTGCCCTGCGAGGCCACGTACAGCCGATTCTGCTGCGCGTCGTAGGCCACGCCGGAGGCGCTGATCGAATTGCCCAGGTCGATCACCTTGTCGACCTTGCCGCTGGCCTCGTCGATCACCGCCGCTTCGGGCGTGCCGATGCTGACGGTGAACAGCTTACCGCTGGCTTCGTCCAGCACCAGGCTCATCGGAACGAACTTCCCATCGTCCACGCCCGACGCCAGGGTGATCGGCGCCAGCGCCTTGAAGGTCTTTGCATCGAACACCGACAGATGGTCTTCACCGGTCGCCGACGCGAACGCTTTGCCGTGCTTGGCATCCACCACCACGTCGCGCGCGTGCGGCACCGTGCCGACCGGGAACTGGTGCACCAGCGAGAGATCCGACTGGCGGTAGACCGCAACGCTGTCCTGGCGGGTGTTGGTCACCCAAACGGTGCCGTTGGCGTCGTCCACGCCCACACCGTACACGGCAAACACGCTGCCGCCCTTGGCGTCGGGCACCTGTGCCGGGGTGATCGCCTTGACCACGTTGAGCGTCTTCGGGTCCACCTTCAGCAGCTGCGACTGGGTCACCGGCGGGCGGCCCACGGCCGAGGTCACGAAGACCACGTTGCTGGCCGGGCTGTAGGCCGACTGGTACAGCCCCTGCACCAGCTTGTTGGACTGGATGGTGAACTGCTCCTGCCCGGACAGCGGCAGCTGCGGCGACACGCGCAGCTTGAGCACGGTCGCTGCAGCCGGCTGGCTGGCGCGCACCACCACCGGGTGGGTACCCGGCACCGCATCGGCGGGAATCTGCAGCTGGGTCTTGAAGCTGCCTTCGGCATCCACGGTCAGCGGCTGCCCGTTGAGCACGGTGTCGCCGCGCAGCAGGCTGACCTGCTGGCCCGGCACGAAGCCGCGGCCGATCACTTCGGCACTGCTGCCGGGCACGACATTCTCACCGCGCGAGACAACCTCGCCCTTGAACACACTGGCGGGCCGGTCGAACACGGGCTGCGCGTTGCCGACGACGGCCAGCAGCAGGCCGGCGGCCAGGGTGGTGGGACGGAGGGAAGAACGGAATGACATGACAGGCTCCTTGCACGGGGTGCCGCGCAGCGCGCGGCGGTTCATTGGTTGCCTGGGCCGGTGCAAAGGCGCACGGAAAGCCTGGGTAGCGGGGGTGCACGGCCAGGCCGTGCAGATCACGGAAAAGGTCAGGGTTGCGTCGGCGCGGTGCGGCTGCGGTCTTCAACGCCGTACAGCACACTGAGCGCCGCCTGCAGCGAGGCCGGCAGCATCGGGCCGTGGCCCAGCCCGTCGAACTCGCGGTACTGCACCTCCAGGCCGGGCACCTTGGCCAGGCGCCGGGAGAGCTGCATCGCCGCGTCCGGGGTGGCACCGCCGATGCGCCGCAGATGCGCGACCACGCGTGGATTACTCATGTCGCGCTTGCCGCGGTCACCAACGCGTTCGGCGCCCCCGAGCATCAGCCACACGCGGGCCTTCTGGCCATGCTGGTTGTCCAGGAACTGGCGTTCCATGTCGCCCAGCGGCGCACCCTGGCTCCACCACAACGAGGGGCTGGCGGCCAGGTAGTACTGGAATGCCGCCGGCCGGGTGTAGAGCGTGCTCAGCACGAACAGGCCGCCCAGCGAGTGGCCCCACAGCGCCTGCTGCTGGCGGTCGATGGTGGCGCGCTTCTCCACTTCCGGCTTGATCCGCCGTTCGATCAGGTCCTGGAATGCAAACGCACCGCCGCCCACTACGGTCGGCTGCCCACCTTCATCGTCGGCGCGGTCGATCCAGGCGGTGTAGTCGGTGGTGCGCGCGGGCGAATCGATGCGCAGGTCGTTGTCGTAGCCGATGAACACCAGCACCGGCGCGGCCGTGCGCGCGGCCAGCTCGGCCAGCAGCGGCTGGTCCATCACCATGGCGGCGGCGTTGCCGTCGAGCATGTACAGCACCGGTGCAGGCGCGTTGCCGGCGCGCAACGGGATGCCTACGTTGACCTGCCAGCGGCGCTGGCCATCCGGGCTGTCCAGGGTGAAGCGCTCGAAGCGATAGCTTTCGGCCTTCTGCTCGAAGATGGTGTTGCTCACCCGCTGCTGCGGGTTGCGCTGCTGTGCCGATGCGCTGGGCAGCGTGCAGGCCATGCCCACCATCAGACCGGCAACGGGCAGCAAGGCGTAGAAGCGGCGGGCCGCAAAAGACAACGTCATGGGCACTCAGGGGCGGCAGCCTGGGCTACGCCGCCCTCTTCACATGGAGACAACGCAGTCTACCCCAAATGCGAATGCTTATCACATAGATCAATGTGACGGTCTGTATCCGTTTCCGTCTTCTGAAAATGCGGCGGCCCGACCAACCGGCCGGGCCGCTGCGCAGTGTCCAACCGGCAGCCGACTTATTCTTCTTCGTCCTGCCCGCCCTGCTGACCGGCGCGCTCGCGCTTCTGGTCCTGATCCTGGTCCTGCTGTTGCTGCTGGCCCTGGCGCTGCGGATCACGCTGCTGCTGTTGCTGGCCCTGCTGACCCGGCTGGTTCTTGTCCTGCTGGTTCTGTTGGTTCTGCTGCGGGTTCTGGTTGGTACCCATCTGTGCATCTCCGGTGTTCGGCAACGAAATGATGCCGGTGACTGCACCGTAGGCGTGCGCGGGTTAGCAACGCGTGCGAAGTTGGGCATGGCGCGTAGACGCCGCCCGCATGTCACTAAACAATTCATGACGTCGACTGGGACTGACATCGCGATGACACAGGCAGCAGGGAACTACGCACGCCTTTTCGGTGTCGCGGCTGCGCCGCGTGGCATATGCGGACCCGCATTCGTCATCAGCAACGCGCGCTGCCACGCCTTGTCGCAACCCTGCGCTCAGGCGCGCGTCACCATCCACACGATCGTCTCGGCCAACTCACGCTGCGCCTGCGCCGCGGTGATGTCGCCGTTTACGGCGGCATACGACAACCCTTCCGCCGCGCCCAGCATTCCCCACAACCCAACCGACGGCAGCGACTGATCACGCGCGAACGGCGCGAGCAGCGCGCGGCACTGCTCGAGGAACACCGTCTCGTACTCGCGCTTGACGCGCGCCAGCTCCGGCGAGCCCGCCAACGCCGCCACCACATCGGGAATTTCGCGTCCCTGGGTCTGCACGCACGCCACGTAGGCCTGCGCGATCACCTTGGCTTTTTCCTGGAGGGTCGGGCCGGCGGCAGCCAGTGCCGTCTGCAGCACCACGTCCTGGCGCGCGTCGAAATCGCGGTACAGGGCGGCGAGCAATCCGGCGCGGGTGCCGAAATGGTCGTACACCACCGGCTTGGTCACGCCGGCGCGCTCGGCCAGCCGCCCCAGCGTCAGCGCATCGGTGCCCTCCTCGCGCACCAGTCGCCACGCCTCGGTCAGCAGTTGCTGCTGGCGGTCGGCGCGGCTCAGCCGACGGCGGGGTGCGGCATCGGGAGGTTCAGGCAGGCGGCTTGACATGGCTATATACCAATCGTAACTTACTGGGCGTAACTTACCAAAAGTATACACCCTCCCCCGTCAGCAGGATTCCCCCATGCACACCCTGATCGTCACGTCGCATCCCCACCCGGATTCCCTCACCCACGCCGTGGCCGCTCACATCCGCGACGGGATCACCAGCGCCCACCTCACCGCGACCGTCGAAATGGCCGACCTGGCCAGCGAAGGCTTCGACCCGCGCTTCACCCAGGCCGACCTGGACGGCCACCAGCGGCGGCAGCCGTTCCCCACCGACGTGCTGGCCGAGCAGGCCCGACTGGACCGTGCCGACACGCTGGTGCTGGTGTTTCCGGTGTATTGGTGGGCGATGCCTGCCCAGCTCAAGGGCTGGATCGACCGGGTCTTTTCCAACGGCTGGGCCTACGACGACAGCAGCGGCCGCGTGGAGAAGAAGCTCACACGCCTGCAGGTGCATCTGGTCGGCCTGGGCGGCGCGGACCAGCGCACCTGGACCAAGCGCGGCTACGAGACCGCCATGAAGACCCAGATCGACACCGGCATCTTCGACTACTGCGGCGCACCGGTGGCGTCGTCCACGCTGCTGCTGGAAGTGGACACCACAGCGCCGGACGCGCACCTGGAGGCCAGCGCTGCGCTGGGCCGCGCCATCGCAGCGCGGTGATGCGAGCCGCCCCGGCAGGTCAGTGCCAGGGCGATGCACTCACTTCGCCGCGGCCTGCCACGCCGCCACCTTGGCCCGGGTCTGTTGCAGCAACCCATCCAGCGCCTTTCGGTCGTACACCTGGCCACGCAGCAACACGGCGTCGATGCGCCGGGTGGCGGTGATGTCCTGCAGCGGGTTGGCGTCCAGCAGGACCATGTCGGCGGCCTTGCCCGCCGCGATGCCGCCATAGCGATCCAGCATCCCGAACCACGACGGCCCTGCCCGCGTTGCCGCCGACAGTGCCTGCGCAGGGGTCAGGCCTTCCTTGACGAACAGGCTCAGTTCGTCGTGCAGGCCGATACCGGGATAGTTGAACGCGTTGAGGAAGCCGGCATCGGTGCCGGCCATGATCGTGACCCCGGCCTGCTGCAGCATCGGCAGCACCGCGGCCACCTGGTGGTACTCGCGATG